>ENA-OURZ01000114-OURZ01000114.1-human-gut-metagenome-genome-assembly--contig:-NODE-114-length-101877-cov-88.307576_pt1 | contig 101877 bp, 78 predicted proteins | sample MGYA00242073_ERZ509195 | MGnify/ENA primary metagenome ERZ509195 (study PRJEB26280, sample SAMEA2338837) | human gut metagenome | biome: human gut; feature: human-associated habitat; material... | reverse complement strand
TGTCAAAAACTCTCTTCGCTCGATCTCTCTAAGTTCAATACAGAGAAGGTGACGAATATGAGCTGTATGTTCTCTGGTTGTCAAAAACTCTCTTCGCTCGATCTCTCTAAGTTCAATACAGAGAAGGTGACGAATATGTTAGGCATGTTTGAGGACTGTCAAGAACTCTCTTCGCTCGATCTCTCTAATTTCAATACAAAGGAGGTGAAGTATATGGGCAATATGTTCTTTAATTGCTCCGCTCTCTCTTCGCTCACCCTCTCTAATTTCAATACAGAGAAGGTGGAGAGTATGGGAAACATGTTCGAGGGCTGCTCCGCTCTCACTTCGCTCGACCTCTCTAATTTCAATACAAAGAAGGTGCGGTATATGGCCAGCATGTTCCGTGCATGCTCCGCTCTTACAACCATCTATGTCAGCAATAAGTTTGTAACGGGCCAGGTAACGAATAGTACTGGTATGTTCTATGGCTGCAAAAACCTCAAAGGTTATAGCGATAGCAAGACCAACCACAAATATGCCAACTGCGGCACGGATGGTTATTTTACTCCTGGATGTGCTTATGCTGAGTTTGACAATGCTACTGGAACTCTTACATTCCGCTACAAGGGAGTAAAGCCTGCAGAAGCTTATGACCTTAATGTGGAATCTAACAATCCGGGGTGGGAGGCTCAAAAAGGAAATATCAAGAAGGTGGTCTTCGATGCTTCGTTTGCCAATGCAAGACCAACGAGCTGTTGTAGGTGGTTCGCAGATTGCTTTTATCTGACCGAAATTGATGGTATTGAGAATCTGAATACCCAGAATGTGACGGACATGAGAGATATGTTCGTTTGCTGCTATGCGCTTACCTCGCTCGACGTCTCTAACTTCAATACTCAGAACGTGGAAGATATGACAGATATGTTTCTGAACTGTCGAAAACTCTCTTTGCTCGACCTCTCTAATTTCAATACAGAGCGCGTGGAGTATATGTCCTTTATGTTCTCTGGTTGCTCAACTCTCCAAACTATCTTCGCCAGCGATAAGTTTGTTACGAAACAGGTTTTTGATGGTGATGGTATGTTCCAAGGTTGCGAGAATCTCAAAGGTTTTATAGATTATATCAGTAACTCAGACAAGGACAATTACGAATACGCCAACTACAAGACTGGCTACTTCACCAAGCTGGTAGGTAAGAATGGTGAGAAAAAGATAGGTGCAACGGGAGAAACTCTTGCTACGGAGAATCTTGTTCTTGACGACGGCAAGGATTTCGTGGCTTATGACCAGTTCGCAGCCAAGAAGGCATCTTACAGCCGAGATATCCCTGAACGTTCTACATGGGGAACGCTCTGCTTGCCTTTCGCCATTGTCCAGAGCCAGGAAACAGAATGTAAGTTCTATCGTCTCACAGGTATTGACAATGATAATGAATGCATCACCCTTGAGAGTTGCGAAGAGGGCAAAATCCCTGCCGGCACTCCGGTGCTCTTCAAGATGAATGAGAACGAGCAGACACTCAGCATTTCTGTACAAAATGCAGGCATCGTTAAAGAGCCAGTAGCTGGAACAAACGTTACTGAGCCAGTAGCAGAAACTGCCTCAGATGTCAACCTCGTAGGTTCATTCACCAAGATTGGCGGCAAAGACAATAAGGGTCTTGACAAAAACGACTACATCATTGGTAAGGATAAGTTCTGGCGTGTCTCTGACTTGGATGATGGCAAGGGCGTGGGCATCAAACCGATGCGTGCATACATCCATCCTGCCTATGAATATCTGGCAAGAGCAGCCATGCTGAGCATCGGAAAGGGTGATGGCACTACTGCCATTGACAACCTCAACGCTATCAGCAACGATGCCAATGCAGAATACTATGATGCGAATGGTCGTCGTACCAATGGTCTGCAGAAGGGTCTGAACATCGTGAAGCGTGGCAGCAAGACTTATAAAATCATGGTTAAGTAAAGAATTTTAAAATCAAAAGGATATGAAAAAGAAAGAATATAAAAAGCCAGAGATGCAGGTGGTAAATATCACCTCTTGCGCTCTCCTCGCAGCATCTACTCTATATCAAGGAAGAGCTGATAGCGGTAGTAGTCCAGCAAAAGATGCTGATGACTGGTATTATGGTGAGTAACAGTCATTATAACGCCTAACGGCAAAATACAAGGGTCTATATGCCACGAAGAACAGGTGGCGTATAGACCCTTTTGGCCTTCTCTTATTTCAGATATTCTCCGAAATCAGTCAATCTCATATCACCCTTCTTCAGGAAGGTATCGTGCATGGCGAGGGCGGCACGCATGCTCTGTGGCTCGTGGCCCTTCTCGGCAAACTTCAGATACTCACGGAGCATTGGACGGTAATCCGGATGGGCACAGTTTTCGATAATCTCCTTGGCACGGCGCAATGGGCCTTTGCCACGGAGATCGGCTACTCCCTGTTCGGTAACAATCACATCCACATCGTGCTCGGTACTGTCCACGTGACTGCACATCGGAACAATGGCTGAGATGCAGCCGTTCTTGGTGGTACTCTGCGTGGTGAAGATAGAAATGTAACCATTGCGCTCGTAATCGCAGGAACCGCCGATGCCATTCATCAGCTTGCTGCCGCAGATATGGCTGGAGTTCTCATTGCCGTAGATATCACACTCAATGGCGGTGTTCATGGCGATGACACCCAGACGGCGGATGACCTCAGGAGAGTTTGAAATCTCGCTCTGGCGGATGGTGAGATGCTTCTTGAAGTAATCAATATCATCATACACCTCTTTCAATGTATCGTTTGTTACGGTGAGCGAAGAGCAGGAAGCATCCTTGATTCTTCCCTCGCGCATGTATTTCACTACAGCATCCTGAACCACCTCGGTATAAACGCTGAATACCGGCACGTTAGGGTTCTGTCCTAATGCCTCAAGAACGGCATTGGAAGTTACGCCCACTCCGCTCTGCAAAGGCAGGAACTGAGGAGGAATATGTCCCTTCTTCAGGTCGCTGACCAGAAAATCAGCCACATTGTGTCCCATCTGTTCCGTCACAGGGTCGAGAGGCTTGAAAGCACGCGCCTCCTCCGGAATGTTGCATTCTATCACACCCACAATCTTGCGGGCATCAATCTCCACATACTCCTTACCTATTCTATCGCCTACGTTCATGATAGGGATAGGAGTGCGGAACGGGCATTCTGCTATCTCGTATACATCGTGCAGATAGCGGGAAGCTGGACTGTGGAAGGTATTCTTCTCGATGAGCACCTTCTTGGCAAGGCGGACGATGGTAGGAACAATGCCGCCGGCAGAGGTTAGGAATGCCTTGCAGGTAGTTTCGCCTTCTTCCAAATCAGAAACTTCGATGATGGCAAGGTCTATTTCGCCATAGAAACCACGACGCAGGCGCTCAGCCATGTGGCCGAGGTGCATATCCTCATAATCAATCTCGCCCAGGTTGGTATGAGTTCTAAAGTCCTTGTTGGTAGAAAATGGCGCACGGAACTTGATGGCATGGGCTGCTGCCATGTCACCTTCGATACTCTGCGAGGTAGAAGCACCCGTGAGGATGCCCACCTGGAAAGGTCTGCCCGCCTCGTGCTCAGCCACGGCTCTCTTGGAGAGTTCGCGGAAGGTTGCCTTAGGCACGCCGTTTGGTGTGAAACCACTCAATCCGATTGTATCTTGATCGTTAATCATCGCTGCCGCTTCGGCAGCACTCAATCTTGTATATGCCATTTTCTTCTAACTTAATACTCATTAGCGGAACTTATAGCCGCCTTCTTGATAATTGATAACTGTTTGCGGCTGCAAAGTTACACATTATTTTCGATATACGCTAATAATTTGATGATTTTATGCAATTAATTGGCAAAAAACTTACAAATAGTGAATAGATATACAAAAACTACTTACTTTATGCAAAAAGATAGCAGCATCAAAAAGCCTGATTGTACTTCTCATCCCTTCCGCCACCCTCTACCACTTCGGCATCTTGGAGTCGAACGTCCACATGGCATGGATGCGAGCGGTGTGCGGTCGCCTGAAGAGCGACTATCGCTACAGCAAGGACGTGGTGTATAACAACTTCCCTTGGCCATCGCCCACTGCCGGGCAAAAGGAAAAGATAGAGCAGAGTGCCCAGGCTATACTCGATGCCCGCGCCCTATACCCCGACTCCTCGCTCGCCGACCTCTACGACCCTACGCTCATGCCGAAGGAGCTTTTACAAGCCCATCGCCAGAACGACCGAGCCGTGATGGCAGCCTACGGCTTCTCCACCAAGATGACGGAGAGCGAGTGCGTAGCTGAGCTGTTCAAAAGGTATGCGGAAATGGTTGAATAAAGAATTTGCAATATAAGCCAACAAGGGCATTTGCCGACATAATCTGCAAATGCCCTTGTTGCGATTAAGGCCCCAAGAGTATAGAAGAACAAGTTCATCATTCCCCACAATAATGTTCCCAATCTATCTCGTTCAGGTATTTCTCCACTTGAGCCTTGATTTCGGGAATATTCTCCTTTGCTGTTGCCCAAAGAATACGAGGCAACACCTGCGAATAACCATGCACCAAAACATGGCGCATACCTTCCACCTGTTTCCAAGGAATCTCTGGGTGACTTGCCTTGAATTCCTTGGTCAGCATATAAGCAGCCTCGCCTACTATCTCTACATTTTTCATCGTTGCAAAATAGACTAAAATATTTGAGGAAAACTCCTCAAAATCTATCCCATCAATGATTTTGAGTACGTTGGAAGAATACTCCACAATGTCTTCCAATCTTCCTTTATCCCTAACTAGCTCTCTCATATACCAAGATTTTATCTCGTTCCACACTCTCCTGAGCATACGGACGCAAAGAGCCATCAACTACCAAGTCAACTTCACGACCTAGCAGTTGCTTCAAATCCTCATACATTCCTCCATGGGTAAGCAAAGTAAACGAACCATGCTCAAAATCGGGGACAAAGAGAATATCTATATCGCTCTGAGCCTTTTCTTCACCACGAGCAAAAGACCCAAAGATCCATGCCTTCAACACAGGCTTCCTTGACATATAGTCATGAATTATACGTATAATTTGAAATCTATCCATATTTACCTCCTCTTTTTAAATAGTAATCACGCTGCAAATATACACCTTTTATTTTTTATCTCCAAACATTCTTGCCTAAAAGTGTAAGCCTACCTAAAAAATATCATCTTAAATGGCTCTACTTTCGAATAAAAGTTGTACTCTTGCAATACCTTTTTGGCTCTAAGTATGTTAAAATTACCACTTAGAGCCACTTTCTTACCCATTCGTTTGGCTTTAAGTGGTATTTTTTGTATATTTGCAGCCAAATATAGCAGTATCATACAGAGAGAATTGACCATGGAAGATCTGTTCCATTGATATTTTCGTGGAATTTAATAACATTTTGCGAATGATTTGTCGGATATATCAGAAAAATGAGTTAACTTTGCACTCAAAATATAAATAATATAAAAGAAAGGTTCATACAAGATGGAACAGAAATTATTGATCTATAACACTCTCACACGTACGAAAGAGAGATTTACTCCGCTCCACGCTCCTAACGTGGGCATGTATGTTTGTGGCCCTACCGTGTATGGCGATCCGCATCTCGGTCATGCACGACCAGCCATCACATTCGATATACTCTTCCGCTATCTCAAGCACCTGGGCTACAAGGTTCGCTACGTTAGAAACATTACCGACGTGGGCCACCTGGAGCACGATGCAGATGAAGGCGATGACAAGATTGAGAAGAAGGCTCGTCTGGAGCAGTTGGAGCCAATGGAGATTGCGCAGTACTACACCAACCGCTACCACGATGCCATGGAGGCGCTGAACGTACTCCCTCCTAGCATTGAGCCTCATGCCACAGGCCATATCATCGAACAGGAGAAACTGGTTCAGGAAATCCTGGACAATGGCTATGCCTACGAGAGCAACGGCTCTATCTACTTCGATATCGAGAAGTATAACAAGGATCATAAGTACGGTATCCTCTCCGGACGTAACCTGGAGAACGTTATCAACGAGAGCCGCGAGCTGGCTGGTATCGGCGAGAAGAAGAACCAGGCTGACTTCGCTCTCTGGAAGAAGGCTTCACCTGAGCATATCATGCGCTGGCCTAGTCCTTGGAGTGATGGTTTCCCTGGCTGGCACTGCGAGTGTACTGCGATGGGACGCAAGTACTTGGGCAGCCACTTCGATATTCACGGTGGCGGCATGGATTTGATTTTCCCTCACCACGAGTGCGAGATTGCTCAGGCTGTGGCTTCTCAGGGCGACCAGATGGTTCATTACTGGATGCATAACAATATGATTACCATTAACGGTCAGAAGATGGGTAAGAGCTTGGGTAACTTCATCACTTTGGAGCAGTTCTTCACTGGCAATCACGACAGTTTGGAGCAGGCTTATTCGCCAATGACCATCCGTTTCTTCATCCTCTCTGCTCACTACCGCAGCACCGTAGATTTCTCTAACGATGCCTTGAAGGCTAGCCAGAAGGGATTGGAGCGCCTGATGAATGGTTTGAACGACCTGGAGCGTGTACCTGTGGCTAAACAGAGCGATGAGCAGGTGAAGAAGTTTGTAAGCGAGTTGCGCCAGCGCTGCTACGATGCGATGAATGATGACTTCCAGACTCAGCTTGTCATCAGCTACCTCTTCGAGGCTTGCCACGTAATCAACACAGCCCTCGACCACAAGGCAAACATCTCTGCTGAAGACCTGAAGGAGCTTTCAGACACCATGCATCTCTTCACCTTCGACCTGCTCGGTCTGAAGAGTGAGAAGGGTGCCAACAATGATGCTCGTGAAGAGGCTTACGGCAAGGTTGTGGATATGGTTCTCAACCTGCGTGCCAAGGCTAAGGCTGATAAGGATTGGGCTACCAGCGACCAGATTCGCGATGCCCTGGCTGAAGCCGGCTTCGAGGTAAAGGACACCAAGGATGGTGTTACCTGGAAACTGAACAAATAAACTCCACACGCCCTGAAAGGGCAGAAGCTCCTAGCCCAGGGCAGCACCCTGGGTAATTACATACACAAAACAGTCGCCCTGTAAGGGCAAAAGCTTTGTATATTTGAAGCTTTTGCCCTTACAGGGCGTCTTGTTTATTGCTATTGTACCCAGGGTGCTGCCCTGGGCTAGGAGCTTCTGCCCTTTCAGGGCGTGCTGCTTGCGTTCTATCTTTACTTTAGGCCTGTAACCATTGGTTCAGGGCATTTATGGCGTTTTCTTCCTTGCAGCAAGTGAATCTTTCTGTCTGCCAGATATAGAATCCCGCAACATCTTGTCTTTCTTACTCTTATATTCCTTATACTCTTTTTCGTAATAATGGGCAAAGTTGGCGAAAGGCTCTGTCGTTACCTCATCGCTCGATGCCGTATAGGTATTTCCGTATGGATCGGATGCCTTGATGATGATTCTGGCATTCGGATTCCTAGGAGTATAATAATATAGGTGGTTCATGATGAGATAACCATTCCCCTTGCTCACGAACCGGTAAGATACACTCTCGCTATATTTATGATGATAGCCTGCGGCAAAGGCATCCTGACCCTTTCCGCTGAGGCGCCCCATCAGATATTCCTTGCCATCCTCTACGGCTACAACACGCCAATGACTGGTAGCATTGAAGACATTGGCTACCAGGATATTCCTGTTGTTTGCCAACTGCCAATCCCTAGAGTATTTCTCGCCGTTGAAATCGGTCTGCGCACGGAACAAGGTCATCTGCTTGCTCTTATCCCAGAAAGTTCCCTTGTAATAGCAGTTGCTGATGCTGGTACCCACAAAACTGTATACATAATATCCATTTGGAGTTCCGCAGATGTTGATATTCGACTGCCATATATTGCCACAGGCGGCAGCATGACAATGCTCCATCACATCCTCTCCCTTATAGTTGATCTCGTGGTTGCAGGCAAAATGAGTATGGCCGCAGAAGAGTTCGTAACCGCCCTTAAACTGTTTCAGCAAAGAAAGCAGGAGCGAGAGACGGGAAGAAGAATAATGTCCCTCCTCATGGGCATTGGTCAGCGGCTTCGCCTTGCTGAAAGGCGCATTGCCGAAGGTAAAAGGAATATGATAACAGAGTACCACCTTCATATCCTTTGGCGTGAGGGCGAGATCCTGCTTCAGCCACTTCACCTGGCGCTCACGTAATTCTCCAGGAGAATAATAAGACATGCCGCGATGGAAGAAGCAGTTATTGATGCAGACATAATGCACATCGCCACGGTTGAAGGAAAAATCGGTAGGACCGAAATTCTCTTCCCATTTCCTGCGGTAGAGCGCCTTGCCATCCTGGTCGTGATTGCCGATGACGGAGAAGAGACGCATCTCTGAAGAGCCCAATGCCTGGCGTATCTGACGCTCCAGTTTGGCGTTGTAACCGCCATAATACTGTACATCATCGCCCATGCTGAGTCCGTAGACCGGTGTTCCGGCAGGCAGCGAACTGATGGTTTGCCTGATGTCCGCCATCGTCTGGGTAGTGAATCTTTCTACATCGCTCTTCTTGATGGGATTATCATCCGGAGAAGTATAGTAAGGGCTGTAGGCATTGGTAACCTGCGGGTCGCCGATGACAATCATCTTATAGTGAATCTCCTTGCCGCCCGGCAGTCGGGTGAGGGTGAAGTTATAGGTTTTCTTCCCCTTGGATACCTTCTGGTAGAAGAAAGCCGTGCGATCGGTCTTAGAATGGGTAGGAACCTCGCAATCGGCTGGAACAGAATAGTATATGAATTTTGCCAGGCTGTCTCGCTTCATCTTATATCTGCCCTGTGCATCGGTTTTTACACAGTTGAATCCATCGCTCACGATGACGCCAGCCACTCCCTTTCCTTCCTTATCTCTTAAAGTTCCGGAGATATTGAAATCCATCTTCTTCACAGGTTTCTTCTTCAGCGTATCAGCAGGCTGTGGCTTGAGCCGGAGAACCGGTGGAGTTTTCACCAGGTTCTGTATCTGTTTCTTGGGGTAGAGCAGGTGCAAGGTGATGCCTATTGCTACGAGCGCGCAGCAAGCAACCGACAGAACCCCTATGTATAATTGTTTCTTTTTCATGCCCACAAAGGTACGCTTTTATCATGGTGATACAAAGAAAAAACATTAAAAATAGATTAAATCCTTTGCTATCTGCCCGTTTTTTCTTATTTTTGCATTTCTATTATAAAGGATTCGCCGGTTAAACCGATTTCAACCGGAAATGAAGAGAATAAGAAATAAAAACTAAGATAATGGCAAACGATAATAAAGGTCTTACACCGATGATGAGACAGTTTTTCGAGATGAAATCGAAACATCCCGAAGCGCTGCTGCTCTTCCGTTGCGGTGACTTCTACGAAACTTACTGCGAAGATGCGGTGGAGGCATCCCGTATACTCGGCATTACGCTGACACGACGTAACAATGGCGGTTCTACGGGCACGACCGAGATGGCAGGATTCCCTCATCATGCTCTGGATACCTATCTGCCTAAACTCATCAGGGCGGGTAAGCGCGTAGCGGTATGCGACCAGCTGGAAGACCCGAAGAAGAAACGACTCGAAATAAAAGGTAAGAAGGGACTGAGCCAGATGGACAAGATGGTGAAGCGAGGTATTACTGAACTCGTTACACCGGGTGTGGCGATGGGAGATAACGTACTGAACTACAAGGAGAACAACTTCCTGGCAGCCGTACACTTCGGCAAGACCGCCTGCGGTGTGAGCTTTCTGGATATCTCGACCGGAGAGTTTCTTACCGGCGAGGGAACCTACGACTATGTAGAAAAACTGATGGGCAACTTCATGCCGAAAGAGGTGCTCTACGACCGCGCCCGAAAGAATGACTTCGAGAAATATTTCGGCAGCAAATACTGTACCTTCGAACTGGATGACTGGGTTTTCACCGAACAGACAGCCCTGCAGAAACTCCTGGGACATTTCAAGACAAAATCTCTGAAAGGTTTCGGTGTAGAGCATCTCAAGAACGGCGTGATAGCCAGTGGTGCCATCATGCAGTATCTCGAGATTACCCAGCATACACAGATTAATCATATCACCGCCCTTTCACGTATCGAAGAAGATAAGTTCGTGCGTATGGATAGGTTTACCATCCGCAGTCTGGAGCTGGTTGCCCCTATGCAGGAAGACGGTTCTTCTCTCCTGAATGTCATCGACCGTACGGTAACGGCGATGGGCGGACGTATGCTCAGACGCTGGCTGGTCTTCCCGTTGAAGGACGTTAAACCAATCAACGAGCGCCTCGACATCGTGGAATATTTCTTCAAGGAACCGGAATTCCGTCAGCTTCTCGATGACCAGCTGCATCGCATCAGCGACCTGGAGCGTATCATTTCCAAAGTAGCCGTGGGTAGAGTTTCGCCTCGCGAAGTGGTTCAGCTGAAGAATGCACTCGAAGCCATCAAGCCTATCAAGGTGGCATGCCAGCATGCTACGAACGAGGCTCTGAAGCGGGTAGGCGAGCAGCTGAACGTATGCGAGACCCTGAAAGACCGCATAGCCAGGGAAATACAGCCCGATCCGCCACAGCTGGTCAATAAGGGTGACGTGATAGCCGACGGATTCAATGCCGAACTTGACGACCTTCGTGCCATCAGCCGCCACGGCAAGGATTATCTGCTCAAGATACAGGAAAGGGAGATAGAAAAGACAGGAATTTCGAGTCTGAAGGTAGGTTACAATAATGTTTTCGGATACTATCTGGAGGTGAGAAATACCTTTAAGGATAAGGTGCCTGAGGAGTGGATACGCAAGCAGACGCTGGCTCAGGCAGAGCGTTATATTACCCAGGAACTGAAGGAATATGAGGAAAAAATTCTCGGTGCTGATGAGAAGATTCTAGTATTGGAAGCACAGCTCTTCAACGAACTGATAGCTGCCATGCAGGAGTATATTCCGCAGATACAGATCAATGCCAACCTCATCGCCCGTATGGACTGTCTTTTGTCATTTGCAAAGACATCTGACGAGAACCGCTACGTGCGCCCTATCGTCGATGATTCTGAGGTGCTCGACATCAAGCAGGGCAGGCATCCGGTGATTGAAACCCAACTGCCGCTGGGCGAACGCTATGTACCTAACGATGTGCTGCTCGATACCGAGAAACAGCAGATCATGATGATTACCGGTCCTAACATGGCTGGTAAATCAGCTCTGCTGCGCCAGACCGCCCTTATCGTGCTGCTGGCACAGGTAGGCTGTTTTGTGCCCGCAGAGAGCGCCCGAGTGGGACTGGTGGATAAAATCTTCACACGTGTAGGTGCAAGCGACAATATATCGCTCGGCGAATCAACCTTCATGGTAGAGATGACCGAGGCGGCGAACATCCTGAACAACGTTTCTCCGCGCTCGCTGGTGCTCTTTGATGAGCTGGGAAGAGGTACTTCTACCTACGATGGTATTTCCATTGCCTGGGCTATCGTGGAATATCTGCATGAACATAAGAAGGCACAGGCGCGTACGCTTTTTGCTACCCACTATCATGAGCTCAACGAGATGGAGAAGAACTTCCCTCGCATCAAGAACTTCAATGTGAGTGTGAGAGAGGTGGACGGAAAGGTAATCTTCCTGCGTAAACTGGAACCGGGAGGCAGTGAGCATTCTTTCGGTATCCATGTGGCAGAGATTGCAGGTATGCCTCGCAGCATCGTGAACCGTGCCAATGTGATTCTCAAACAGTTGGAGGATGACAATGCAGGGGTTGGCGGTGCCGGTAAACCGAACGTACAGCACATTGATGAACCTAAGGATGGTGTGCAGCTCAGTTTCTTCCAGCTCGATGATCCTGTACTGACGCAGATACGTGATGAAATACTCGGGCTGGATGTGAACAATCTCACTCCGGTAGAGGCATTGAACAAGCTCAATGACATCAAGAAGATTCTACTGGGAAGATAAAAATATAAATCCCTCCCCGTGGCAGCAGATGCTGTTGCACGAGGAGGGATTTTTATAATCTGAAAATAAGTCGTCTAATATTATTTTGCCTCTACGTTCTTTTCTTTCGCTCTCTTTGTGCTGGAAGCGATGCTCCATACACCGGCGATGATGAGCGGAATGCTCAATATCTGTCCCATATCCATAGGCAGACCTGCCTCGAATGCTACCTGAATCTCCTTGGTATATTCGATGAAGAAACGGAAGGTGAAGATGAGAGTAAGGCAAAGACCGAAATAGAAACCGGTGCCAACGCTCTTAGGTCCTCTCTTCTTGTAGATGAAGAGGATGAGGAGGAAGAAGCAGAAGTATGCCAAAGCCTCGTAGAGCTGACCCGGATGGCGTGGATACTGGTCTTCGCGAACGAAGATAAATGCCCAAGGCACATTGGTTACCTTGCCGATAATCTCTGAATTCATCAGATTGCCCAAACGGATGAAAGTGGCTGTAATGCCTGAGCAGATACCCATATTGTCGAGCACTACCCAGCCGCTCACCTTCATGTTGCGGCAATAGAGCCAGATGCCGATGAACATTCCGAATACACCTCCGTGGCTCGCCAGTCCCTCATAACCCGTAAACTTCCAACTGCCGTCTGGCATGTGGTGAACAGGTATCAGCATCTCGATGAAGTGATCCCACTGGGTGAGGAAATATTCCGGCTGATAGAAGATGCAATGTCCCAAACGGCCACCTATCAGTACACCTAAGAAGATGTAGAGAAACAGTGGGGAGAACTTCTCATCTGAGAGCCCCTGCTGCTTGTAAAGCTTGCTCATGAGCAGATAACCCAGCAGCAGACCAATCATCCAGCAGGTGGAGTAGTAGCGGATGGTCATAGGACCCAGATGAGCCAGGATTGGGTCTGGGTCCCATACGATATAGTTAAGCAGATTTGCTATCATAACCGTAGAAGAATAGGATTATACATTGAAGCGGAAGTGCATGATGTCACCATCCTGTACGACGTACTCCTTGCCCTCGATGCCGAGCTTACCAGCCTCGCGTACTGCAGCCTCAGAGCCATACTTGATATAGTCATCATACTTGATAACCTCTGCACGGATAAATCCCTTCTCGAAGTCGGTATGGATGACGCCGGCACACTGAGGAGCCTTCCAGCCCTTGTGATAGGTCCATGCCTTGACCTCCATCTCACCAGCGGTGATGAATGTTTCGAGGTTCAGCAGGGCGTATGCCTTCTTGATGAGTCGGTTTACGCCGCTCTCTTCCAGCCCGAGTTCTTCGAGGAACATCAGTTTGTCCTCGTAGGTTTCGAGCGATGCGATGTCTTCCTCTGTCTTGGCAGCGATGACCATGCACTCAGCACCTTCTTCCTTGGCGATTTCCTCAACCTTCTTGCTATACTCGTTGCCGGTCTTGGCAGAAGCCTCGTCAACATTGGCTACGTAGAGCACAGGCTTGGTAGTGAGGAGGAAGAGGTCGTGAGCCACCTTCTGCTCTTCCTTGGTTTCGAAAGTAACGCCACGAGCATTCTTTCCCTGCTCCAGAACAGCCTTGTAAGCCTCCAGAACGGTAACCATCGTCTTAGCATCCTTGTTACCTGCTGCAGCAGTCTTCTTCTGCTTGGTGAGCTGAGATTCGATAGTTTCCAGGTCCTTGAGCTGCAACTCTGTATCGATGACGCTCTTATCCTCCAAAGGATCAACCTTAGCGCCACCCTCGCGCACGATGTTGTCATCGTCGAAACAGCGGATTACGTGGATGATAGCATCGCACTCACGGATATTTCCCAAGAATTTATTACCAAGACCTTCGCCCTTGCTGGCACCCTTTACAAGACCTGCGATATCTACGATTTCGCAAGTAGCTGGGACGATGCGTCCTGGGTGAACAATCTCTGCCAACTTGTTGAGTCGCTCATCTGGTACGGTGATGACGCCCAAGTTTGGTTCGATAGTACAGAAAGGGAAGTTAGCTGCCTGTGCCTTTGCACTAGACAGACAGTTGAACAGTGTAGACTTACCCACGTTTGGGAGGCCTACAATACCACATTTTAATGCCATTTTATCTTTAAACGTTTAAATTTCCGGTGCAAAGTTACACATTATAAATGAAAGATACGAAGAAATCGTGGAAAATTAACTAAAAATCATAGATGGCGAGTGAAATCCTTACATCTTCTCTAGTTATAGAATTGTGATGGATATTATTTCTTTTTGCTATTCTTTTTGGTCAATGTCTTTTCGTCAGATTTTAATCTGCGTTCTACTTTCTTGACGTCTTCACCTGCAGGAAGATTTTCTGGTACAATGCCACGTTGGAGCATCATATTACGAACAGCCTTATTATTATCGACATGCTCTTGACAGATAGATTGCTGACCATGTAAATCCTTTTGCTGAACGTTGACAGAAGTCATTTCTGCAGCAAAATCTTTAGCTTTAATATTTAGTGTTGGAAGGAAATCGGCGAGAGGTCGGCTGTTAGGAGCACCCAATTTACGTTTGAGAAGAGCCGTGTCGAGATTAAACAACGCCTTGTCACCTAGTGAGCGAATGATGGCAAAGCCTTTGCTGTCCACCCCTCTTTCATACAGCACACCAGAGAGACGCTTCTCTGTTTCTGCAAGTTTTGCACGTGCTTGTACACGTTCGTATTCCAGCAAACGCTTTTGCACCAATTCTGCTCGGCGAGTTTGTACGGCAAAGTAGTTTTGGGCAAAAGAGATTTGTGGCTTGCGTGGATCGCCATTTTGGGCAATAAGGTAGCAAGCATAACGAGTCAGCATGTAGTCTTTGACTTCACGCTGAGCACCTTTTGCAAGATTTATCATTTTGCTGACGTCAGCAAAATGATATGATACTTCTTGCCCTGCATTGGTACATGATGCTTTTGCCTTTTCGATAATTCCTTCGAAATTACGCCATTGGCTATAACCTAACACTTGTGCAAGTTCTCTTGCACTCCAACATTCTACGCCTTCGTATTCGTTGGCAATAGCTTCGAATTGCTCGAACAATTCTTTGATTTCTTCTTCCTTCATAATTGCTTATTTTTATGATATTTCGGCAAAGTTACGCTTTTTATTTGGTAGCTGCAAGGAAATCTTTAGTTATTTTTCATTTTTTACTTTTGGAAGAATATTGTTTATTTTTTTAGGAAAAACTTCTTCTTTTTCCTGGTGGTCTTCTTGGCGCTGTTGCCGTTTTGATCAGCTGTCTGCTTATTGTTCTTTGCCATTGTTATGTTGCTTTATTTAAAACGTTTAAATATATTTGATGCAAAGTTACACATTATAAATGAAAGATACAAAGAAATCGTTGAAAATTAACTAAAAATCATAGATGACGGAAGAATCAACGATGATAAACTGACAGAAACGCTTGAGGAAGCGCAACGATATAGATGAAAACGTTGGAATATACGGGAGAGGTGCCTGTAAAATATTACATAAGTCCTTGGAATATATAGGATAAGTTGTTGGAAAAGATAGGATAAGTTGCTGGAAGAGATACCTTCTGCAATCGCACAACAGCTGTTGTGCGATTGCACATCACCTGTTGTGCGCATGCATAACAGCTGATGTGCGGGCGTAGTTCAGTTGTTGTGCGATGAATTTCTTAGAATTATGGTGATCATTTTGCTCAGCACCCCTATGGGCATGAGTAGTTACTGTGGTAGAAACAAGATGTAAATAAAGTTGAAAAGGTCTCATGTCATATTCCCTACATTGGGAAAACAACATGAGACCTTTTGTTGGTATGATGGTTTTTATCCTTCAATTACCCCCTTCCACAATCCGTGGAGATTGCAGTATTCTCGAGCCGTAACATCCTTGGCTTCTGCGTTGGTCAGGAAGATAGCTTCAGGCTTTTCGCCTGGCTTCAACTCGTGACGAAGCACATCGGTAGGGGTGAGCAATTCTATCCATTGGATGTAATGCTCTGGAAGCATCGGATGCTCCACGCTTCCTACTGTTACGCGATAACCGCCCTCGATAGGTTCTATCACAGGCACGTGCTTCTCTTTGGCGCCATCACTGGTGTTTTCCTTCATCAGCTTCATCGGCTCGCCACAGCAACTGAGCACGGCTCCTGGGTTTACAACTTCTACTACATTGCCACAAATCTGGCAGCGGTAGATTTCTTTAACTTTTGTCATAATGGTTCCTCCTATTATTTTATGAATGTGTTGCCTGAATATCAGGCATTTCATTCAGATGATTCCTTTGTGAGGATTTCCTTCGGGGCATTCCCCAGAAGAGCCTTATTCCTCTACAGGGCTGAAATCTTCCTTGCCTACTCCGCAAAGAGGGCAAACCCAATCATCTGGGATATCCTCGAATGCTGTACCTGGAGCGATGCCGCCCTCTGGATCACCTACTTCTGGATCATAAATCCAACCACACACGTCGCAAACATATTTCTTCATAATGTTCCTTTCTTTCTTAATTTGATTGATTAGTGTTATCTATTCACTTTTAATCAGACAGTTGCGTTTGCATATCTTTCTGATTTACAATGCAAATATACACTTTATTTCTGTAAGAACCAAATAAATTTGAAAATATTATAATTTTATTATCCTTTTTAATCTAAATAAACAAAGATTTCTAGATGTACTTGTGAATAAAGGAGTTATTTGTCTTTTTAGTAGTGTTTTGATAGAAGATTTGATTGTTTCATGTGAAACATCTCGAAAAAGAAAAGCTCGCAAGATGAACGTTTGGTATCTTGCGAGCTTCTTTGTATTTAAGTTGCCTTGCGGTTTCTGCGGCCGCTTTCTGGTTTTTCTAATGTGCTTCTAGCCAGTTGTTTCCCCATCCGGCATCAGCAACCAGAGGCACACTGAGCTGGTAGGCGTTCTGCATCTCTTCTACCACAATCTTCTCTACCTTTTCCTTCTCTTCCGGATATACGGAGAAATTGAGTTCGTCATGCACCTGGATAATCATCTTGCTCCTGATGCCTTCTGCTCTGAATCGGTTGAAGATGCGGATCATAGCCACTTTGATGATGTCTGCCTCAGAGCCCTGGATAGGGGCATTGATGGCATTGCGCTCGGCAAATCCTCTTACAGTACCATTCTTGCTGTTGATGTCTGGCAGGTAGCGACGGCGGTGGAAGAGGGTTTCGGCATAGCCTTTCTCTCTTGCCATTTCCTTTGCCTTCTCCATGTAAGCCTGAACACCAGGGAAGGTGCGGAAGTAGTCTTCTATGATCTGCTTTGCCTCTCGGTTTTCGATGTTCATGCGTTGGGCAAGACCGAAGGTCGTGATGCCGTAGATGATGCCGAAGTTGGCAGTTTTTGCCTTCTTGCGCTGTGCATCTGTTACTTCTTTGATGTCTTCGTGCCAAATCTTGGCAGCTGTAGCTGCATGAATATCAGAGCCTTCCCGGAATGCTTCTACCATGTTTGGATCCTGGCTCAGGTGTGCCATGATGCGAAGTTCTATCTGTGAATAGTCGGCAGAGAAGAACAGGCAGCCTGGTTCTGGGATGAAGCATCTGCGTATCTCCTTGCCATCGTCATCGCGTACAGGAATATTCTGCAGGTTTGGATCACTTGAAGAAAGACGTCCTGTGGCTGTGATGGCTTGGTTGAAAGAGGCATGAATGTGACCGGTGCGAGAGTTGATAAGCTTTGGAAGGGCATCTATATAGGTTCCCAAAAGTTTCTTTAAACCTCTGTAGTTCAGTATCTCATCGATGATTGGACTCTTGCTGCGCAGCTGCTGAAGAACTTCTTCGCTTGTTACGTACTGGCCCGTCTTCGTCTTCTTAGGCTTCTCCACAATCTTCATCTTTCCGAAGAGTATTTCTCCAACCTGGCGTGGGGAAGCGATATTGAACGATTCGCCTGCCAACTCATAGATATGATGTTCTATCTCATTGAGGCGGTTGGTGAGTTTCTCGGATGTTTCCTTCAGGGTATCGGTGTCGATGCATACTCCCGTCATCTCCATGTGGGCTAAAACAGGTACAAGCGGCATTTCTACATTCCAGAACAGATCTTCACAATCTATCTCTTTGAGTTTTGGTTCGAGCACATTTTTCAATCTCAAGGTGATGTCGGCATCTTCGGCAGCATATTCGTAAATGTCTGATGGTGCGAGATCGCGCATCGACTTCTGGTTCTTTCCCTTCGGACCAATCAGTTCTTCGATGTGGATGGTCTGATAGTTGAGGAATACTTCTGCCAAGTAATCCATGTTGTGGTAAAGTTCTGGCTGGATGAGATAGTGGGCGAGCATCGTATCGAACATCTTGCCCTGAATCTCTATGCCGTAGTTCATCAACACCTCGTAATCGTATTTGATGTTCTGCCCCACTTTCAGGATTTCCGGGTTCTCGTAGAGAGGTTTGAAGATGTTTACGATTTTTAAGGCTTCTTCACGATTTGCCGGAATTGCTACGTAGTAAGCCTCTTTTTCCTTCACGGCAAAGCTCAAACCCACCAATTCTGCATCAATGGCAGCGGTAGATGTGGTCTCTGTGTCTAGACTGAGAATATTGAATGTTAATAAATAGTCATAAAGTTTCCTTGCATCTACTTCTGTATCAATGAGTTTATATGAATGTGAGGTCGTTTTAAGGGTCTCAAAACTCGCGTTTTTTGACTCCTCCTTCCCGTCGGCTTGCTGTGCGCCAAATAAATCGAGTTCTCCTGTAGGTTTTGTTTGCACCTTTTTAGGTTTGTTAAGAACTCGGTTGGCAAACGACTTAAACTCCAACTCGGTGAAGATTTCATCCAATTTTGTATTGTCTGGCTCTACCCGTTTCAAATCTTCCATCTTGATCTCTACCGGAACATCGGTTCGTATGGTTGCCAGGAACTTTGACATCCTGATATCTTCTACTGCACCCTCCACTTTTTCGCGGAGCTTGCCTTTCACTTGAGAAGAGTTCTCGATAAGACCTTCTACACTACCGAACTCGTTGATAAGTTTGATGGCTGTCTTTTCTCCCACGCCCGGACAGCCTGGGAAGTTATCAGCTGAGTCGCCCATCAGAGCAAGGAGGTCGATAACCTGGAGTGGGGAAGTGATGCTGTATTTCTCTTCAATTTCCTGTACGCCCAACTTTTCGTATCCACCGCCATGACGAGGACGGAACATGAAAACATTGTTACGAACCAGTTGTGCGTAATCCTTATCGGGTGTGAGCATGTAGGTTTCCATCCCCTTTTCACCTGCCTTCAAGGCAACTGTTCCAATGATATCATCTGCCTCGAAACCATCTACCTGAAGGATAGGGATATGATATGCCTCCAGGATATTTTTGATGATAGGCACAGAGAGTTTGATGTCTTCCGGTGTCTCTTCTCGTTGAGCTTTATATGCAGGGAAAGCCTCATGACGGAAGGTCTTGCCATGGTCGAAAGCCACCGCAATATGGGTAGGTTTCTCCTTGGTAAGTATCTCGTTGAGGGTATTGCAGAAACCCATTACACACGAAGTATTGAGTCCCTTCGAATTGATTCGAGGGGCTTTCATAAAGGCGTAATACGACCTATAAATGAGCGCATACGCGTCTAAAAGGAACAATTTATCCATAATATTCATTTTTGTGGTGTAAAATTACTAAAAAAATGCGATATTTCAAGAAGAATTGATTAATTTTGTAACAAATTTCAGAAATTAAGTAGATTTACTCACATATAATGGACTATTTATCACTTATCAAGCTGCCTATAGAGGCAGAATTAGCAGATTTTATAGATTTGTTCAACAAGTCTCTTATGCATAGCGATGGCCTCCTTTCCCAGGTGCTCGACCACATCCGTCAGCGCGCTGGAAAACGTATGCGCCCTATACTCATCTTGTTGATGGCACGTAATTTTGGAAAGGTTTCCAGTGTTACCCAGCATTCTGCGGTAGGTCTGGAGCTTCTTCATACCGCTTCGCTGGTACATGATGATGTGGTTGATGAGAGTGGAGAGCGCCGCGGACAGGCTAGCGTGAATGCTACTTATAATAATAAGGTGGCTGTGCTTGTGGGCGATTTCATTCTTTCCACCGCCTTGCTTCATGTATCTTATTCGCATTCAGAGGAAATCGTGCGTTATCTTGCTGAGTTGGGACGTATCCTGTCTAATGGTGAGATTCTTCAGCTCAACAGTATCAGTAATGAAGAGATATCGGAAGATATTTATTATCAGGTGATTAAGCAGAAAACGGCTGCTCTCTTTGAGGCTTGCGCCGGTATCGGAGCGATATCTGCCAATGCTTCAGAACTGCAGATTGAAGAGGCGAAGCGTTTCGGACAGAACTTGGGCATCATCTTCCAGATCCGTGATGATATCTTTGATTATTATGATTCCAAGGAGATAGGTAAACCTACTGGTAATGATATGGTTGAAGGAAAACTGACTTTGCCTGTAATATATGCTTTGAAGTCTACCGGTGATGAGGAGATGATGAAGCTTGCCAGAAAGGTAAAGGCTCATACTGTGACGGCTGATGAAATAGCTCAGTTAGTGGCATTTACAAAGGAAAACGGAGGTATTGAATATGCGGATAAGCGCATGTGGGATTTCCATGCCGAAGCCATGAATTTCCTCGATACTTATGTTGAGGATAAGGATATTTACAATGCCTTGAAGGCTTACTTGGATTTTGTGATTGAAAGAAAAGCTTAATATAAAAAGGGTTGGTTCTCAGAGAGAATCAACCCTTTGTTTTTTTTGTATTCTATTGATAATCAGTTACTTTTCTTTCGATTTTTCTTTTAAACAATACTCTAGAATTCTCTTTAGAAGTATCTTAAATGGTTCTTTAAAACTATCTTTCTAAGTATGTTTAATGGTGCTTTGAAATTATCTTTAGAAGTACTTGATTTCCTTGCCCAGAATTTCGCTCAAGAGGAGGTTAGCCAGGCGTGATGTGCCGAGGCGCAACCACTGGTTGGTCAGCCATTTCTCGCCCAAAACTTCCTTCACGATGGTGTAGTAAACTACGGCATCATGAACGGTATTGATACCACCTGCAGGCTTGAAACCAATCTGAATGCCAGTCTTTTCGTAATATGCCTTGATAGCCTGGCACATAACGTATGCTGCCTCAGGGGTAGCTGAGACCTTCTCCTTGCCTGTTGAGGTTTTGATATAGTCAGAACCTGAGTACATTGCGAGGATAGAAGCCTTCATGATGTTGCTGCAATTCTTCAGATCGCCTGTCTCCAGAATGCACTTCATCTTATGCTCTCCGCATGTCTCCTTGAGTTCCTGAATATCATCGCAGAGCCCCTCGTAATCTTCGCTGAAGAACTTGCCTACAGGCATTACGATATCTACCTCTGTTGCACCATCCTTGATAGCCATAGCGGTTTCTGCTATCTTTACCTCGATAAAGGTTTGAGAGGATGGGAAATTGCCACTTACTACAGCGATTTCTACGCCGTCAACCTCCAGACTCTGGCTGATAAGGCCGGCAAAGTTAGGGTAGGTACATACTGTTGCTACGTGAGGAAGCTGAGGATAATCCTTGGCAAACTGGTTCACCTTTTCAATCATCTTCAGGATGCTTTCTTCTGTATCTTCTGTATGGAGAGAAGTCAACTCGATGCTACCGAAGAGGAACTTCTTGACCTCCATGGTCTCATTCTCTGCTACCTTTTCATCGAGAATCTTCTTTACTGCAGCAGCTACTTCCTCATCGTTGAGGTTGCAGTTGTACTGCTTCAAAACTGATAAATACTTGTCGTCTGACTCTTTATACTGTCCCTGCTGTGCAAGAACCTGTTCTTTAATACTGCTCATACTTAATGTTATTTATATAATTATTAAAGTTAAGTTTTTATATGAATAGCAATTTTAATTCTTGTTATCTTGTTCTTTATCTTCCTGATGCTCAGATAGTTTTGGGTTGTTTTTATGCCTTTCTGAATCCCTTTTGGTCTTCTTGTCAAAACTCTTCTGGAGTTCTTCTGTCAAGTCAACCCCTGTCTGATTTGCCAGGCAGATAAGCACCCAAAGAACATCGGCCATTTCTTCGCCTAAGTTAGGTTTCTCGCCTTTCTTAAAACTCTGGTCGCCGTATGTTCGGGCAATGACGCGTGCCAGTTCGCCCACTTCTTCTGTGAGGCAAGCCATATTGGTCAGTTCGCTGAAATAGCGTACGCCATATTCTTTAATCCACTGATCTACAGCTTCTTGTGCTTCTTTTATTGTCATCTTCCTAATTCTTTTATGGGGAAAGATGCCTTTCTTTCAGGGTAGGGCATTATTCCTTGTTGTGAGTATCCATCATGATGGTTACCGGTCCATCGTTCAGTAAATCTACCTTCATATCGGCACCAAATTCGCCTGTTCCTACTGGCTTTCCGAGTGCATCGGATAGCTTTTTGCAGAACTCTTCATAGAGCGGAACGCTGATTTCGTGCTTGGCTGCTCTGAGCCAGCTTGGGCGATTGCCCTTCTTGTAGCTGGCGAATAGGGTGAACTGGCTGATGACCAGAATCTCACCATTTATATCCATGATGGAGCGGTTCATAACATGGTTTTCGTCGTCGAAAACACGGAGTCCGATTACCTTTCTGACCAGCCAGTCTACATCTTCTGAAGTGTCGCTTTCCTCTATTCCCAGAAGGATCAGATAGCCTTGTCTGATGGCAGATTTAACCTCTCCTTCTATGGTAACTGAGGCGTGAGAGACACGCTGTATTACGATTCTCATATTACTACTTTGAACTTTGAATGTTGAACATAGAACTTTATGAATAGCATTTGTGAATGCTTGCTTCGGTTCTGTTCTTCTTCTTATTATTAATATATATATATAGTATAGTTTGAACTGCAAATATACAACTTTTATTTCATATTCTCGCCTTTTTCTTCGAAATATTTTGAAAGAATTTCTGCCTTATGAGGGCCTAATACTTCTGAAAGTTGTTCCAAGGATGCTTCTTTCATCTTTTTCACGCTCTTAAACTTGCTCAGCAGGGCTTCTTTAGCCTTCGGACCGATGCCTTTGATATCGTCTAATTCTGAGTGAAGAGCATGTTTGCTGCGCTTGTCGCGATGGAAGGTGATGGCGTATCTGTGCACCTCATCCTGTATCTGCGTCAGCACCTTGAACAGTTCACTTTCGGGTGGTAGGGCGATGGTTTGAGGAGGGAATCCGAAGAGAAGTTCGTTGGTTCTGTGGCGGTCGTCTTTGGCAAGTCCTGCGATGGGAATATCCAGGTGTAATTCGTCAACAATAACCTCTCTTACTACGTCCATCTGACCCTTTCCGCCATCGGTAATAATAAGGTCTGGAAGTGCTGTTTCTTCCTCTATCATGCGACTGTACCGGCGTCTTACCACCTCTTGCATGGATGCGTAATCGTCTGGTCCTTCCACCGTCTTAATGTTGTATTTCCTATAGTCTTTTCTGGATGGTTTCATACCTTTATATACGATGCAACCTGCCACGGCATCAGTACCGGATATGTTGGAATTATCGAAACATTCTATCTGATAAGGCAGCTTTTGAAGCTTCAGTTTTGCTTGTAATTCCTTCATCAATCGGGTCTGTTTCTGCTCCGGATTGAGCTTTTCTGCCTGCTTCAGACGGTCGAATTTATACTGCTTGCAGTTCATTTCCGACAGTTCCAGAAGGTGCTTTTTGTCTCCTCTCTGGGGTACGAAGAAGGTGGCATCTTTCAGCTTCCATTCCATTTCGAAGGGCACGATAATCTCCTTCGATGTGGAGTGGAAACGCTCTCTGATTTCCGGAATGGCAGTAATCAGAAGCTCCTCGTCGCTCTCCTCCAGTTTACGTTTATATTCGTAGGTAAAGCTCTGGTTGATGGTTCCGTTTTTTACGTGAATATAGTTGATGAAGGCGTTTTTGTTGGCATCATCATTTACGATGGTGAAGACATCTACATCTGTAATTGTATGGCTTACCACCTCGCTTTTTGCCTCAAATTCATCCAGTAATTGGTACTTTTTCTTATATTCTTCGGCTATTTCAAAACGTTGAAGTTCGGCATTTTTCATCATCAAATCGTAGAGATATTTGCTTACTTCCCGCGTGTTTCCCTTCAGAATTTCACGTGCCTGGCGCATGTTTTCCTGATATTCCTCATAGCTCTGCTTGTTGATGCAGGGTGCTCCGCAGTTGTGGATATGATACTCCAGGCACGGCTTGTATCTGCCTTCTGCAACGCCTTCTCTGGTGATAGGCATTCTGCAGGTGCGTGGCTTATAAAGCTTCTTGATAACCTCTAAAACGGCATACATGCTGCCGATATGTGGGTAAGGACCGAAGAAGGTTCCCACTTTTTTATTGATATGACGAGTCTTGAAAATGCGTGGAAAATACTCGTTTGTTACGCATATAGAGGGGTATGTCTTGCCGTCTTTCAGCAGGACATTGTATCTTGGATTATACTTTTTGATCAGGCTGTTTTCGAGCAAAAGTGCGTCTTCTTCTGTGTTTACGACCGTATAAGATATGTCGTGAATCTTAGAAACAAGCACCTTTGTCTTGTATCTGTCTACCTCTTTATGGAAGTATGAAGATACTCTTCTCTTCAGATTTTTTGCCTTTCCCACATATATAATCGTATGATTTTCGTCGTAATATTGGTAGCTTCCTGGCTTTTCCGGCATACTTAAAACGATGTTTTTAAGCCTAGCCAAGCGCTCCTCATTCTCTTGTTTCGTCATATTTTTACTTGTTTTTAAAGGGAAAACGAACGTTACTGTTTCACGTGAAACGGTAACGCTCTTGTGTCTTTTACTGCTTCCTTGCTGCATTCTCGCAGTATTTCTTGCAGTCTTTTTGCAGCTTATAACTGTAATAAAGTAGTTACTTCAACGTCTGGATCAAAGGAATTTCTGCCTTCGAAATTCTCGTTTACGAGTTCAATGATGAAGTTGGCATATACCTTTTTCGGATGGAATTTCTTTACCAAGTCGCATGCTGCTTTCATGGTTCCACCGGTGGCAAGGAGGTCGTCGTGGAGGAGTACGATGTCGTCCTCATTGATGGCATCTTCGTGGATTTCGATGGTATCGATGCCATATTCCTTAGCATAACTTTCCTGTACGGTTTTGCATGGAAGTTTGCCTGGTTTGCGGCATAAAACTACGCCGGCTCCGAGACGAATAGCAAGGGCAGAAGACATTACGAAACCGCGTGATTCGATGCCTACAATCTTGGTGATTCCTTTGTCTTTGTAGAGTTCATACATCTCATCGCTGATCTCTTTTAAAGATGCAGGATTCTTGAAAAGGGTTGAAACATCGCGGAAGTTTACACCCTTGATTGGCCAATCTGGAATGCAACGCAGATTGTCTAATAATAGCTGATTGTTCATTACTTTTTATGCTTTAAATTGATACTTATTTTGTTCTTTTTTCTTGTTCCTTTTTATAGGCTTTTTGCCCGTTTATTTTTGCCTTTTGCTCGATTTTATCCGCTTTTGTTTCACGAATTGCTGAAGTTTTACTTTAACCGCAAAACACTTGATGCAACCTTTCTTAAGCGGTTGAGCATCAAATGTTTTGCTAGTAGTCTGTTTCACGTGAAACATTAGGAATTCCCTTGTTTTTCGCTGTGAAACGGTTTATCTTCCGAGTAATACAAGCATCACGTTGATATCGCTTGGTGATACGCCCGGAATTCGGCTTGCCTGTGCCAAGGTTTCCGGGTCGATGCGCTCGAGTTTCTGGCGTCCTTCTGTGGAGATTTCGTGGAGCTCGGAATAGTTGAAACGGCCCTTGATTTTGATGTCCTCCAAACGGTGCATCTTCTCGGCAATGAGACGCTCTCGTTCGATGTAACCTTTGTACTTCATTTTGATTTCTGCAGCTTCCGTTATCTCTTCCTTTCGGTTAGCTGGTGCATCCAGTGCAGCCTTCAGGTCCGGAATAATCTCCGAAAGATTCGTGAGGTTCAGATGCGGACGAGCGATGAGGTCGATGAGCTTGCAGCCGGCGCGAAGTGGAGTAGTGCCGAGCGCCTCCAGTTTTGGATTTATCTCATCCTTCTTGATAGGATAGTTGGCGCAGAATTCGATAATTTTTCCGATGGCTTCTTTTTTCTCTATCCACCAGTCGTAACGGTCGCGCTTGGCAATTCCGAGTTCGTATGCTTTTTCGGTGAGTCGGGCATCAGCATCGTCCTGACGGAGCAGAATGCGGTATTCGGCTCTGGAGGTAAACATACGGTATGGCTCGTCAACTCCCTTTGTGGTGAGATCATCGATGAGTACGCCGATATAACTCTCATCGCGGTTCATCTCGAATGTTTTGTCGCCAACACAATGCAAGGCTGCGTTGATTCCTGCCACGGTTCCCTGTCCTCCTGCTTCCTCATAACCGGTGGTTCCGTTCACCTGTCCGGCAAAGAAGAGACCTTTGATGATTTTCGACTCCAGTGAATGTTTGAGTTGGGTAGGGTCGAAGTAATCGTATTCGATGGCGTATCCCGGTCTGTAAATCTTGGCATCTCTCAAAGCAGGAATCTCGTGAAGTGCATTCAGCTGGATATCCATCGGCATGCTCGAAGAAAAACCGTTCAGATACATCTCGTTCGTATCTTCGCCTTCCGGTTCCAGGAAGAGCGGATGCTGATCCTTGTCGGGGAAGGTGACGAGCTTCGTTTCTATACTCGGACAGTAACGTGGACCGGTACTCTGAATCTGACCATTATATAAAGGTGAGTCAGCGAGACCGCTTTTTAAAGTTTCGTGTACCTTCTTGTTGGTGTAGCAAGTCCAGCAAGGCAATTGTTTCAGAACCCGATGTTCTCCCATGTAAGAGAACTGGTGGAAATCGCTGTCACCTGGCTGTTCTTCCATATCTTCGAAATGAACACTTCTCTTGTCAATTCTGACCGGAGTGCCGGTTTTCATTCTGGCTGTAGTGATACCCCATTGGGTGATGCTCTCCGTAAAGTTGTGTACGGCAGGTTCGGCGCATCTTCCGCCTTCTACCATCTTTCTTCCTACATGCATCAGTCCGTTGAGGAATGTTCCAGCGGTGATGATGATGCTCTTGGCATAGAATTCGGCTCCCCAGATGGTTTTTACGCCGATGGCTTCTCCGTTAGCTACGAGCAGTTCGTCAGCCTGGTCTTGCCAGATGTCGAGGTTGTCAGTATGGTCGAGGATGGTTCTCCATTCCCAGATAAACTTTCCTCTGTCGCATTGGGCACGGGGGCTCCATACGGCAGGACCCTTGCCGATGTTGAGCATTCGGAACTGGATGGCGGTTTTATCCGTTACGATACCCATCTGTCCGCCCAAAGCATCGATTTCGCGCACAATCTGTCCCTTGGCAATACCTCCGATGGCGGGGTTGCAACTCATCTGACCAATCTTGTTCATATCCATCGTTATCAAACAGGTTTTGGCACCCATGTTTGCAGAGGCTGCAGCAGCCTCGCATCCGGCATGTCCTCCACCGATAACGAGCACGTCATAATTGAATTTCATACTTCGTTTAATCTATATTTTTTCTAATTTTCGGCAAAAGTAAGAAATAAAATCGAAATTTTAGCAAAAATACTTTGATAAATCATTAAAATATAGTAATTTTGCAGCAGACTTGCGAAAATATACCTAGAAATGAGGATTGCAGAATGCCAAAAAATAGGTATTGCAGGGACGAAAAGTGTGGAATATAAATTAGTTTCAAACAGTTAAATAATTAAATTTCAATCATTTATGTGGTTAATCAATTCATCTATTGGTAGAAAGGTAGTGATGTCAGTAACTGGTATCGCTCTTATTCTATTCTTGACATTCCACGGTTGCATGAATGTTGTTGCGCTTTTCTCTGGAGAAGCTTACAACACAATCTGCGAGTTGTTGGGTGCTAACTGGTACGCCGTAGTTGCAACTTTGGGTTTGGCAGCTTTGGCAGTTTGTCACATCGTTTACGCTTTCATCCTGACAGCACAGAACCGTCGTGCTCGCGGTAACCAGCGTTACGAGGTAACAGCAAAGCCAGAAAAAGTAGAGTGGGCTAGCCAGAACATGTTGGTGCTCGGTATCATCATCGTTCTCGGTTTGTTGCTTCACCTCTTCAATTTCTGGTACAACATGATGTTTGCAGAGCTTTTGGGTACAAGCTTCGGCCACTGCCCATCAGACGGCTTCGCATTCATTCAGGACACCTTCGCTAACCCAGTGTTCGTAGTTCTCTACATCATCTGGTTGGTAGCTCTTTGGTTCCACCTCACTCACGGTTTCTGGAGTGCTATTCAGACTCTCGGTTGGAGCGGTAAGACTTGGTTCTGCCGTTGGAAGATGATCGGTATGATTTATTCTACCATCCTGCTTCTCCTCTTCATCGTAGTTGTATTGGCATTCGCTTTCGGTTGCGCTCCATCTTTGTGCTGCGCATAATTCGTGTAATCATTTAAGTATTAAAAAAGATTATGGCAAAAACATTAAATTCTAGAATACCTGAAGGACCAGTTGCTGAGAAGTGGACCAACTATAAGGCTCACCAGCGTTTGGTTAACCCAAAGAATAAGTTAAAGCTCGACGTTATCGTTGTAGGTACAGGTTTGGCAGGTGCTTCTGCTGCAGCATCTCTCGGCGAGATGGGCTTCAACATTTTGAACTTCTGCATCCAGGACTCTCCACGTCGTGCTCACTCTATCGCAGCACAGGGTGGTATCAATGCAGCTAAGAATTATCAGAATGATGGTGACTCTGTTTACCGTCTGTTCTACGATACTGTAAAGGGTGGTGACTACCGTGCTCGTGAGGCTAACGTTTACCGTTTGGCTGAGGTGAGCAACGATATCATCGACCAGTGCGTAGCTCAGGGCGTTCCTTTCGCTCGTGAGTACGGTGGTATGCTGGCTAACCGTTCTTTCGGTGGTGCTCAGGTATCTCGTACATTCTATGCTAAGGGTCAGACAGGTCAGCAGCTCCTCCTCGGTGCTTACTCTTCTTTGAGCCGCATGGTTGAGGCTGGTAAGGTTAAGCTCTTCACCCGTTACGAGATGGAGGATCTTGTGATCGTTGACGGTCACGCTCGTGGTATCATCGCCAAGAATTTGATTACAGGTAAGTTGGAGCGTTTCTCTGCCAACGCCGTAGTTATCGCTACCGGTGGTTATGGTAACGCTTACTTCCTTTCTACAAACGCTATGGGTTGTAACTGTACAGCAGCTATCCAGTGCTACCGCAAGGGTGCTGACTTCGCTAACCCATCTTACGTTCAGATTCACCCTACATGTATCCCTGTTCACGGTACAAACCAGAGTAAGTTGACTTTGATGTCAGAGTCACTCCGTAACGATGGTCGTATCTGGGTTCCTAAGAAGATTGAGGATGCTAAGGCATTGCAGGCTGGTACAAAGAAGGGTTCTGATATTCCTGAGGAAGACCGCGACTACTACTTGGAGCGCCGTTACCCAGCATTCGGTAACCTGGTTCCTCGTGACGTGGCTTCTCGTGCAGCTAAGGAGCGTTGCGACAAGGGCTTCGGTGTCAACAACACAGGTCTTGCCGTATTCCTCGACTTCTCTGAGTCTATCAACCGTCTCGGTATCGACGTTATCCTGCAGCGTTATGGCAACCTCTTCGATATGTATGAGGAGATTACCGACGTTAACCCAGGTGAGTTGGCTAACGAGATTAACGGCGTGAAGTACTACAACCCAATGATGATCTTCCCTGCTATCCACTATACAATGGGTGGTATCTGGGTAGACTACGAGTTGATGACCACTATTCCTGGTCTCTTCGCTATTGGTGAGTGTAACTTCTCTGACCATGGTGCTAACCGTCTTGGTGCATCTGCTTTGATGCAGGGTTTGGCTGACGGTTACTTCGTATTGCCATACACTATCCAGAACTACTTGGCCGACCAGGCATTGTGGCCAAAGCTCTCTACCGATCTCCCAGAGTTCGCAGAGGCAGAGGCAGGTGTTCAGAAGGAAATCGACCGCCTGATGGGTATCCAGGGCAAGCGCTCTGTAGATTCTATCCACAAGGAGTTGGGTCACATCCTTTGGGAGCATGTAGGTATGGGTCGTACCAAGGAAGGTCTTGAGGAAGGCTTGAAGAAGATGAAGGCTCTCCGCGAGGAATTCAACAAGAACCTCTTCATCCCTGGCAAGAAGGAAGGCTTGAACGTAGAGTTGGATAAGGCTATCCACTTGCGTGACTTCATCTTGATGGGCGAGTTGATCGCTTACGATGCATTGCACCGCAACGAGAGCTGTGGTGGTCACTTCCGTGAGGAGTACCAGACAGAGGAAGGCGAGGCTAAGCGTGATGATGAGCACTTCTTCTACGTAGGTTGCTGGGAGTATCAGGGCAACGATACAACTGCTCCAGTGCTCAACAAGGAACCTCTCGAGTATGAGGCAATTAAGGTACAGACAAGAAATTACAAGAATTAAAAAGCGAACAAGACAATGGCAAGAAATATAAGTTTCACAGTTAAGTATTGGAAGCAGGACGGTCCTACAGCACAGGGTCACTTCGATACACATGAGATGAAGAACATCCCAGATGATACTTCATTCCTCGAGATGCTCGACATCTTGAACGAGGAGCTCATCGAGTCAGGTCAGGAGCCTTTCGTCTTCGACCACGACTGCCGCGAGGGTATCTGCGGTATGTGCTCTCTCTATATTAATGGTACACCTCACGGTAAGACTGAGCGTGGTGCTACAACATGTCAGCTCTACATGCGTCGTTTCAACGATGGCGATGTTATCACCGTTGAGCCTTGGCGTTCTGCTGGTTTCCCTATCATCAAGGACTGTATGGTAGACCGTTCAGCATTCGACAAGATTATCCAGGCAGGTGGTTACACCAGCATTCGTACTGGTCAGGCTCAGGATGCCAACGCTATCCTGATTCCTAAGGAGAATGCAGACGAGGCAATGGATTGCGCTACATGTATCGGTTGCGGTGCTTGTGTTGCTGCATGTAAGAATGGTTCTGCTATGCTCTTCGTCAGCTCAAAGGTTAGCCAGCTGGCACTTCTCCCACAGGGTCGTGTAGAGGCTGCTACCCGTGCTAAGAAGATGATTGCACGCATGGATGAGCTCGGATTCGGTAACTGTACAAACACTCGTGCTTGCGAGGCTGTTTGTCCTAAGAACGAGTCTATTGCTAACATCGCCCGCTTGAACCGTGAGTTCTTGAAGGCTAAGTTGGCTGACTAATCCATCGTTTCTTTTGAGACACCGGAATTTTCTCTCTGCATCTTTACGGATGCGAGAGAATTTTCCCAACAACTCTTCACTCTTCACCTTTTGGGTGTAAGTTGTTGAAGGATAGGAAGTTGGGCGGGTGAAGAGTGCTTTTTTACTCTTCACCCGCCCTTCACCTTTTTAGGCTGTTGACAGCTAAGCGGCTCTGCGTTTATACCTTTCCCAAAATCGTAAAAGGTGAAGAGTGGTGAAGAGTGGGTGAAGAGTGCCGAAAAGCTCTTCACCTATGTAATATATTGTGTTTCAGCTGTTTATGTAGAAATGGTGAAGAGTGAAGAGTAGATTGCGATATTCCTGCCAACCATGCTTCTCTTGAAATAAGAGAAAGGATGTCTGGCAAACTGTTATACAGGAACAGCCGACTAGCCTCTGTTGCGCTAGTCGGCTGTTTGCCTTCTGCCAGTATGCTGTTTTTCTTCTGCCAGCCTTCTGTTTTTCCTAGTCAGTTGTTCTATCTCCGATAGTTATGTATTTATTTATGCCTGCTGTTAGAATCATATAGCCAGGAAAAAGGGTAGATTATAGCCGAGAGCATCCTGTTTTTGGTGCATCCCGACATAAATTATCAGATATTCTGAGAAATATTTTGTAATCTCATCAGAATATCGTAAATTTGCGGTTATTAAGAATAAGTAATGTAATGACGAATCACTCAACAGAAATAATGAACCAAGCAACGCTCGATTTTATCCGCCAGCATCAGGACGATGATGTTCGCCAGTTGGCTTTCCTCGGCAGCAAGTATCCCGAGGTAGATATGCCTTTCGCTCTCGACCAGATTCGCGGGCGAAAGATGGCTCGTGTAAAACTGCCCCGTTGGGCAAGTATCGATGGCATTATCTATCCCCCTCATATTTCGATGGAGCAATGTTCGTCAGAGCAAACGGCATTTTATAAGGCTGAACTCGCTGCCCGACTGCTCGGTTTGTCTCCTTCATCATCCGAAAACGGAGAAGAAAAGGAGAAGGAGAGCGAAAACGCCTCAAATCTTCATCTTTCTGAAATTTGCGAATTTGCGGGTAAAGGGGCAGTTGATTCAGAATTTGCCAAAAATGAAGCCACTTGCGAAAAGCAACAGATATTAACAGAATCAGAAGAAAATGTTAATGAAATAAAAGAAGAACCTTATGAAGGAGATTTTTCTGAAGAAACAGGGTTTGTTGACCTGACCGGTGGTTTCGGAGTAGACTTCTCTTACATCGCTTCCCGATTGGGCGTGAAGTCGATGTATGTGGAGCGCCAGGCTCATCTCTGTGAAGCAGCGAAGGAAAACTTTGGGCGGTTGGGTTTGAAGAATGCCATCGTGAAGAATGGAGATGGAATAGAGGTTCTGCATTCTTTTGCTTCAAAGAAAGAGGCTGCTGCATCAGATTCTTTAGGCATAACTGAAGATCAGTCTCAGTCATTACTTAAGACCAACCTTGGTCTTAAGCTGATCTTCATCGATCCAGCCCGTAGAGACGATGCGGGCAACAAGGTAGTATCCTTGAAAGATTGTACGCCCGATGTAACCCTTTTGCAGGAAGAAATGCTTTCGAAGGCAGATTACGTCATCATCAAACTCTCTCCGATGCTCGATTGGCACCGTGCGGTAAGCGAATTAAACTGCGTACAAGAGGTTCATATTATCTCCGTGAATAATGAGTGCAAGGAACTCCTTTTAGTGCTCTCTGCTCGAAATATGGGCAATCTCCGCATTTATTGTGTCAATGATGCCCAGTCCTTCGTCTGCGAAGAATCGGATATGGAGTCTTCTTCGGTGAAGATAGCCCCATTCACGCTTGAAGAGATGCAGTATCTTTACGAGCCGAATGCCTCGTTGATGAAAGCCGGCTGTTTCGGTGTCCTTTCCGAGCGATATGGAGCCAGGATGCTTTCCAAGAACAGTCATCTTTTCGTGAACTGTGAGCCTATCGCCGTCTTCCCCGGCAGAAGTTTCCGCATCATCGCCGTATCCTCCTTTAATAAAAAGGAGTTGAAGCGTCATCTGTCAGGAATCACCAAGGCGAACATCGCCATCCGCAACTTCCCCCTTTCCGTAGCCGAATTGCGCAAGCGATTGAAGTTGAAGGATGGTGGCGAAACCTATATCTTCGCCACCACATTGAGCGACGAAAGCCATGTGCTGGTAATAACGGAGAAAGCTTAGAAAACCTCGAAAATGTGTAAAATGTAAAGGTCTGAAAAGAAAAATATATCAGCAACAGCTTGATAGAGAAAAAATAGGTGAGGTGTGCTGCCACAGTGGCGTTTTATCTCTTTAATGAAAAAGTTCCAAGTGGGAGAAATGCCACTTGGAACTTGACGTATTATTTTCTTTTTTCCTTGAAGAACTTCTCGAAGAAGTCCATTTGCTTTTGATTTTGAACAGGACCCAAATGCAGTCCTTCCTTCATAATCATCACCGTTGGTTTACCTTCCTGGTAGCTAGTCCAGAAAGGAAGGCTATTCCCGTTTGGATTGCCAGTCTTGGTAAAGTTGATCCAGTAGCGTGACATGATTTGTTCCATGTGCTGCTCCGTCTCGGTCATCTTTCCAGAGCCAAACTTATAGCCATAGATGAATGGCATCTCTGCCACATGGCTCGCTCCTCCCTTGCGGCTTTTCACGATGGTGTTCTCAGAGTCTTGGTCAAAGTAATACATATACACCTTGCCCTTGCCGGTCTTGCTCTGCAGGTTAGCCCAGGCATACGTTCCCCATGCAAAGGAGCCATCACGGAAAATGTCGGATTGAGCGAAGTAGGTTTCTTCCTCTGACTTGGCAGGATAGAGACTGAGAACCTGGTCTGCCCAACTTCCATATATCTCATGGATTCTTCTCTCATAGTCACTTACACTGACAGGGCGGCTAAACATACTTCCTTCGTCGCTGTTGGTTCCTATGATGACATTTACATCATTGTAGCTTCCCTTTTCATAGAGCTTATACTGGTCATCGGTGATGGAGTAGCCGTCAACGTTCGGCCAAAAGGACTCAAAGGCGGTATTCTTCACGATGTCCATAGCCGGAACTTTTCTTAGCTGCTTCAAGTTCTTAGCCTTGAGTTTCTTTTGAAGGAGAAGTCCACCTGCTTCTGCCGCTTTGGTGGTGAGCATGGCTGTGTTACCATTTCTGCTTTCACCCACAGGCCAGAAGGAGCTACCACTTTCGCTGATGGCTCCTCGGAAGAGTCCCTTGGCAAGGGGAGAGGCGCATAGTATACTTACCGAGATACCACCGGCAGATTCTCCAGCAATGGTAATCTTGTCTGGGTCTCCACCGAAGGCAGCGATATTGTCGTGAATCCATTTTAAGGCCATCACTTGATCAAGGATGCCATAGTTACCAGATATGTTCTTGCCTGATTCCTTACTCAGCTTTGGATGTGCCATGAATCCCAAGGCTCCCAAGCGGTATTCTATGCTGCAATAGATGATGCCTTCCTTGACAAAGCTTTCCTGAGTTCCACTGTAGGAGCCAGTAAGAAAGGCTCCTCCATGAATCATCACAAATACAGGGAGTTTGTCATTCTTACTCTTGGCTGGCGTTTCCACACTGAGGTATAGGCAGTCCTCGCTCATGCCCAGCTCTCCACCATTTTGGTTAGGGTCAATGGGCTGTGGTGGACGGTCTCCCCATTTATCTGCTTTGAATACTCCCTTCCAAGGCTTCTTGCTCACTGGGGCTTTCCATCTGAGGTTGCCCACTGGTGCTTCAGCGTATGGGATTCCCTTGTATAGGGCGAATCCTTCATGTTCCACACCTTCAATTTCTCCTTGCTCCACTGTTGTTCTTAGCAGTTGGGCGTTAGCTGCCGATAGGCAAAAGAGTGTCAGGGCAGCTGTCAGTAGATGTCTTTTCAATTTCATTTCTGGTTATTCCATTAATTCCGCAACACTATTATCAATTAAATATTTTAAGCGCCTGAGCAACAAAAAGTTACTCTGGATTTTGCTATGTCAGAATTTTCACTTATCTTAATGTTGCGAAAAGAAAACAAGCAAAACTCTGATATGACATGGCAAAGATACAAATTAAATCTGAGAAACTCACTCCTTTTGGAGGAATATTTTCGGGTCATGGAGCAATTTGACTCCATATTGTCTTCTGTAATCGACTCCACCCTCATAATTTCACTACTCATTGGATGAACCATCTTTCGCTTCATCCGACACTTCGCACTTCTCGCCAGTGTTGGAGAGAATAGATGATCGAGCTTTTTCTTATTGTGATTCCTTGGAGAGTGTTAGTTTTCCGCCAGTGCTTAAAATTATCAGGTAAAGATATTCCGCCAAAACCACCACTAAATGGGTGATATAGGCTAGTTTGGGGGCTGTAATTAAATTTTAACCCCTAAAAAACTGCAAAAAAAGTAACAATATTTGGTAATTTGCCAAAATATTGCTACTTTTGCATTTATAATATTGCAAACTAGTTTGAAAATCATGTCATTAATAGAAATTAAAAAGGTCGAAACAAAGAAGGACTTGAAGACGTTCATCGACTTCCATTACGACCTCTACGAAGGCAACGAATATGATGTGCCTAATCTTTTCAGCGACGACATGAATACTCTGAGCAAGGACAAGAACGCAGCGTTCGAGTTCTGCGAGGCAGAGTATTTTCTTGCCTATAAGGATGGCAAGCTGGCAGGTCGCGTCGCTGCCATTATCAATCATAAGGCAAACAATAAATGGGGCAGGAAGTCGGTCCGTTTCGGCTGGATTGATTTCATTGACGACCGCGAGGTTTCCAAGGCTCTTCTCGATGCTGTAGAGAAATACGGTAAGGAGAAGGGAATGGAAGATATTGTAGGTCCGCTGGGTTTTACCGATATGGATCCAGAAGGCATGCTTACCTGGGGCTTTGACCAGCTAGGCACCATGCCTACCATTTATAATTATTCATATTATCCGGAGCACATTGAGGCTCTGGAGGGCTTTACCGTAGATAATAAGTATGTAGAGTATAAACTGATGGTGCCAGATACCATCCCGGAGAAATATTCCAAGATAGCGGCGATGATAGAGAAAAGATACAATCTCCATGTCCGCAAACTTACCCGTAAGGATGTTTATCAGGGCGGATACGGACAGAAGATTTTCGACCTCATCAATGATACATACAAGCATCTCTATGGTTATTCCGAACTTTCACAGAAGCAGATAAACCAGTACATCAAGATGTATCTGTCTTTGCTCGACCTGAACTTTGTAACAGCCATAGAAGACTGGACTACAGAGGATCATAAGATGATAGGTATCGGTATTACGATGCCTTCCCTTTCCAGAGCTCTGCAGAAGTGTCATAGGGGCAGGCTGCTTCCTTTTGGCTGGTGGCATCTGCTGCGCGCCATCAAGTTCCATAAAACCAAGATTGTCGACCTTCTGCTCATCGGTATCCAGCCGGAATACCGTGCTAAGGGTGCCAATGCGCTGCTCTTTGCCGACCTGATTCCTATCTATCAGAAGTATGGAATCGAGTGGGGAGAAACACAGGTGGAAATGGAAGATAATGCTGCCGTGCAGGGACAATGGGGCGTCTTGGATCCAGTCCTTCACAAGCGCCGCAACTGCTATATTAAGAGTATCAGGTAAATAGCAATTGTTGTGTTGGCAATTATCTGATAAACAGAATATTGCAACATCATTTGCTATGTTATAAGAAAATAAATAAGAATAACTAAGGAGGAAATCATGTCTGAAGATAAAAACTTAGGTAACAGCGAATTGAATGCCGCTGATGAGCTTACCAATGCCCCTCAGGAGCAGCAGCCGGTAGAATATACCGATGATAACATCCGCCACTTGAGCGATATGGAGCATGTACGTACCCGTCCGGGTATGTACATCGGTCGTCTGGGAGATGGAAATCTGCCGGAAGATGGTATTTATGTGCTCTTGAAGGAGGTGGTAGACAACTCTATCGATGAATTCAAGATGGGTGCAGGCGCCCGTCTGGAAATCGATATCGAGGACAATCTGCGTGTCAGCGTGCGCGACTATGGCCGTGGTATTCCTCAGGGCAAGCTCGTTGAGGCTGTAAGTGTGCTGAATACCGGCGGTAAATACGACAGCAAGGCGTTCAAGAAGAGCGTCGGTCTGAACGGTGTGGGTGTGAAGGCGGTCAATGCCCTCAGTTCCCACTTCGAAGTAAAGTCGTACCGCGACGGAAAGGTGCGCCATCTGAAGTTTGAGAAAGGTATTCTGAAGAGCGACACGATGGAAGATACTGAGGACGAGAACGGTACCTTTATCTTCTTCGAGCCGGATAATACACTCTTCAAGAACTATTCCTTCCACGATGATTTCGTGGAAACGATGCTCCGCAACTATACTTATCTGAACACCGGACTCACCATCATGCACAATGGCCGCCGCATCTTGAGCCGCCATGGTCTGCAGGATTTGCTGAGCGATAATATGACCAACGAAGGTCTCTACGACATCGTCCACATGAAGGGCGAGGACATCGAGATTGCCTTCACCCATACCAACCAGTATGGCGAGGAGTATTATTCCTTCGTCAACGGTCAGCACACCACCCAGGGAGGTACGCATCAGAGTGCCTTCAAGGAGCATATTGCCAAGACTATCAAGGAGTTCTACGGCAAGTATGAGTATGCTGACATCCGAAACGGACTGGTGGCTGCCATTGCCATCAACGTAGAAGAACCGGTCTTCGAGAGTCAGACCAAGATTAAGCTCGGAAGTACTACGATGACGCCGAATGGTGGCGAAACCATCAATAAGTATGTGGGCGATTTCCTGAAGAAGGAAGTAGACAACTATCTCCATATCCACAAGGATGTGGCTGAGGTTCTGGAGAATAAGATTAAGGAGAGCGAACGTGAGCGCAAGGCGATGGCGGGCGTTACCAAACTCGCCCGTGAGCGTGCCAAGAAGGCTAATCTCCACAACCGCAAGCTCCGCGACTGCCGCATCCATTTCAGCGACGCCAAGAACGAGCGCAAGGAGGAGAGTTCCATCTTCATCACCGAGGGCGATTCTGCCAGCGGAAGCATCACCAAGAGCCGCGATGTGAATACCCAGGCGGTGTTCTCTCTGCGTGGTAAACCGCTCAACAGCTTTGGTCTTACCAAGAAGGTGGTTTATGAGAACGAGGAGTTCAATCTGCTTCAGGCGGCTCTCGATATAGAGGACGGCTTGGATTCATTGCGTTACAACAAGGTGATTGTGGCAACCGATGCGGATGTCGACGGAATGCACATCCGCCTGCTCATCATCACCTTCTTCCTTCAGTTCTTCCCAGATCTCATCAAGAAGGGCCATGTCTACGTGCTTCAGACCCCATTGTTCCGAGTGCGCAACAAGCGAACCAAGATCAAGAACAAGCAGGCAGTGGCTGATGCGGATGCGAAACTGGGAAGCAAGGAGAAAAAGAGCGATTTCATCACGCATTACTGTTACAGCGATGAGGAGCGCCAGCAGGCGATTCGCGATTTGGGCCCTGACCCTGAAATCACCCGATTCAAAGGATTGGGAGAGATTTCGCCTGATGAATTCGCCCATTTCATCGGTCCCGACATGCGGTTGGAGCAGGTTACGCTGCATAAAACCGATCAGGTGCAGAAGCTGCTGGAATATTATATGGGTAAGAACACGATGGAGCGCCAGAACTTCATCATCGAAAATCTGGTGATAGAAGAGGATATTCCGGAGGAAGACTCAGCACCGCTGGATTAAATGAAGTGAAGAGTGAAGAACGAAGTTTAAAAAAATGAAGAAATATCTATTCTTAGCACTGGTAGCATTTCTGGCAGTAACTTCTGCCAGTGCCCAGTTGCGTATCAAGATGGGCAAGAACAGCCCGATAGAGAAGTTGGGAAGGGCTGAAATCGCCATTACCAACCTTTATGTGGATAGTGTGGATGAGAATAAGCTCGTAGAGGACGCCATCCGAGGCATGCTCGAAAAGCTCGACCCTCATTCTTCTTACGCTACAGCCAAGGAAACCAAGGCGATGAACGAGCCGCTGAACGGCAGTTTTGATGGCATTGGCGTGCAGTTTAACATGGTAGATGATACGCTGCTCGTTATCCAGCCGGTTACGAACGGACCTTCTGAGAAGGTGGGAATCATTGCCGGCGACCGCATTGTGGCTGTAAACGATACTGCCATTTCGGGCGTCAAGATGAGCAAGGAGGAAATCATGAAGCGCCTTCGTGGTCCTAAGGGAACAACGGTGAACCTTACCATCGTGCGCCGTGGCATCAAGGATAAGCTCATCTTTAAGGTAAAGCGCGATAAAATTCCGGTAACTACGATGGATGCGGCTTATATGATTCGTCCGGGCATCGGATACATCCGATTGGGAAGCTTCGGTCTTACCAGTCATAAAGAGGTAACAATAGCGATGGATTCGCTGAAAAAGAAGGGAATGAAGGACCTTATCTTCGACCTTGAGGATAATGGTGGAGGCTATCTTCAGGCTGCGGCTCAGATTGCCAACGAGTTCCTGCAGAAGGGCGATCTCATCGTTTATACCAGCGGTCGTGCTGCGCCTCGTCAGGAATATAAGGCGCAGGCTAACGGTAGATGGCGCAAGGGCAAGGTGGTGGTGCTCACCAATGAGTTTACCGCTTCTGCCGCCGAGATTGTTTCCGGAGCCATCCAGGATCAGGACCGTGGCGTAGTGGTTGGTCGCAGAACCTTCGGCAAGGGATTGGTGCAGCGTCCGCTGACCTTTGATGATGGCAGCGAGATTCGTCTCACCATCGCCCATTACTATACGCCTAGTGGCAGATGCATCCAGAAGCCATATAAGAAAGGTGACAGATTGGATTATGCGATGGATCTGGACAAGCGTTACAAGCATGGCGAGTTCACCAATCAGGACAGCATCCATCTTTCAGACAGTCTGAAGTATTACACCTTGCGCAAGCATCGTGTAGTTTATGGTGGTGGTGGAATCATGCCAGATTATTTCGTTCCGCTCGATACAACCAAGTACACCAAGATGCACCGTCAGTTGGCAGCCAAGAGTATCGTCATCAACCACAGTCTAAAGTTCATCGATGCGCATCGTAAGGAGCTGAAGAGCCAGTATAAGGATTTCGATAAGTTCCTCGCCACCTACGAGGTTCCTTCTTCGCTGATAGATGGCATTATCGCCGAGGGCAAGAAGGAGAAGATTGAGCCAAAGGATGAGGCTGAATTAATTCAGACTAAGAAATACCTCGCCCTGCAGCTGAAAGCCCTTGTAGCGCGAGATATCTGGGATATGAGCCAATACTTCCAGGTTTGGAACGAGACCAACGAGATAGTTCAGCGCGCCGTGCAGCTGCTGACTACGGGGAAGTAATTATCCAAAAATCGGCTGTTAACTGTTAACCTGTTAACCCCGTGAGGTGAGTTTTAAGCAATACGCCCTGAAAGGGCAGAAGCTCCTAGCCCAGGGTAACACCCTGGGTTAAACATACAACCAACAAAACGCCCTGTAAGGGCAAAAGCTTCGTATTTGAAAGCTTTTGCCCTTACAGGGCGACTTCGTTATATCCCCATTATACCCAGGGCGCTGCCCTGGGCTAGGAGCTTCTGCCCTTTCAGGGCGTGCTGCTCAATCTTTGCTTCTGTTAGAATTCATAAATTCTTTTCCGAATTCATTTACTTCTTCTCATGCATGCGATCCCATTTCAGATAGATTCCGGCAAGAATGGTGCCGGAAATGCTGTGCCAGGCGCAACTGATGGCGCAAGGCAATACGGCGAGAGGCTGGGCTGCGAAGAAGTTGCCCGCAAGTACCGTAGCAAGACCGGCGTTCTGCATTCCTACCTCAATACTGATGGTACGCTTCTTGGCGGTATTGAATCCGGCACATTTGCCGGCAAGCCAACCGAGAAGATAGCCCAGCGTATTGTGGCAGAAAACCACGGCGAAAGTCCAGAGGAAAAGCGATAAGCCGCGAGCTACGAGGTCATCATGAACCGTAGAAATCACACCGCCTACGATGATTGCCAGACACGTAACGCTGATGCCCGGCATCAGACTCTGGATGGTAGGAAAGCAGTCTTTCTTGCCGTAAATATAGTTGAGGGCGCAGCCGATGGCCACAGGAATAATCGTTACGATGAGGATGTTGATGAACATTCCCACAGCATCTACATGGATAATCTCGCCTGCCGTAATCTTCATCAGCAGCGGAGTCATCACTGGTGCAAGAATGGTAGAGGCGCAGGTCATTCCTACGGAGAAAGCTACGTCGCCATGACACAGATAACTCATGATGTTGCTCGAAACGCCGCCCGGACAGCAACCTACCAGCAGGATTCCGAGTGCCAGGGCTGGGTCAAGATGCCACACATGAACCAGGGTGTAAGCCACACCCGGCATGATGATAAACTGGGCACAGGCTCCGATGAAGACATCCAGCGGGCGCTGAGCCAGAATCTTGAAGTCGTTGGTGGTCAAGGTCAGACCCATGGTGAGCATGATGATGCCGAGAATGACGGTTTGAGTAGTTCCGCGCACCCAGTCGAAGGTATGTGGGAAGAAGAATGTGAACACTGCAACACCTATCACGAAGATAGATGTGTAATTGGCCAGCAGCTTGCTGAGCCCTTGAAATAACTTAAGCATAATTCTATTTCTTTTAAAATCCTGATATTTCTCTCTTATTTATTTCTTTCCTCGCTTTCAATATCGAGTGCAAAAGTACGTCTTTTCTATCGGATAAACAAATTATTCTGCAAGAAAATGATAAATTATAACATTTTTATAGGGTAACGCTTGCAAATCTGCACGAATCTTTTGGGATTGTGCAAAATCATGGGCAAAATAATTCGGCTTTTCTTCTTTAATTCCGCAACAAATGTGTAACTTTGCACCCATATTATCGATAATAGTCATAGAATGAACGAAGATTTTGATATAAGACAAGAAATGGTTTCGCCTGCCGAAAAGGAATTCGAGAAGGCGCTGCGCCCGCTGAAGTTTTCTGATTTCAGCGGACAGAATGGCGTGGTGGAAAATCTCGAGGTCTTTGTTGAGGCTGCCAAATATCGTGGCGAACCGCTCGACCATACGCTCCTCCACGGTCCGCCGGGATTGGGTAAGACCACGCTGAGCAATATTATTGCCAACGAACTGGGCGTAGGATTCAAGATTACATCGGGTCCTGTGCTTGATAAGCCGGGCGATCTGGCGGGAATCCTTACCTCGCTGGAGCCCAACGATGTGCTCTTTATCGATGAAATCCACCGTCTTTCGCCTGTCGTAGAGGAGTATCTCTATTCGGCGATGGAGGATTACCGCATCGACATCATGATAGACAAGGGTCCTTCGGCTCGCAGCATCCAGATAGACTTGAATCCGTTTACCCTCGTGGGAGCGACAACGAGAAGCGGTCTGCTTACAGCCCCATTGCGTGCCCGTTTCGGAATCAATCTGCATCTGGAATATTACGACCCGGCTACGCTTCAGAAGATTATCAAGCGAAGTGCGATGCTCCTGAAGGTGCCGATAGAGGATGAGGCGGCAGTGGAAATCTCCCGCCGTTCGCGCGGAACCCCTCGTATCGCCAATTCTCTGCTTAGAAGAGTGCGTGATTTTGCCCAGGTAAAGGGCAACGGAACCATCACTTACGATATTGCCCAGATGGCGCTCAAGGCACTCAACATCGACCAGTATGGCTTGGACGAGATAGATAATAAGATTCTCACCACCATCATCGACAAGTTCCGTGGCGGTCCGGTAGGCGTAAGCACCATTGCCACGGCAATAGGCGAGGATGGCGGCACCGTAGAGGAGGTTTACGAGCCGTTCCTCATCATGGAGGGTTTCATCAAACGCACGCCGCGAGGCAGAATGGCAACGCCGCTTGCCTACGAGCATCTCGGCAGAAATCCGTATACAAGCAATATTATGCAGGGAGACTTGTTTGAGTAATGTTGAATGTTAAATGTTGAATGTTGAATTAGGGCTAGCGCCGTAAAAGGATAAACATTTATGAAGATTGGGATTTTTACGGGTACATTCGACCCATTTACGATAGGACATCAGAACATTGCCGAGCGTGCCTTGCCGATGTTTGACAAGCTCGTGATTGCAGTGGCGGTGAGCAAGCTGAAGCACGCCAGCGAGGAAATCTCGAAGCGTGTGGAGGATATCAAGGCTGTTTTCCCGAAGGAATGTTCGGAACTGGTAGATGCGGAGGATGCATCTAAGGGTTATCGCCTGGAGGTGGTTTCTTACGATGATCTCACCATCGATTTGGCGCATCGTATGGGAGCCAGGTTTCTGGTTCGTGGCGTCCGTTCTGCCAAGGATTTCGAGTACGAAAGAGAGCAGGCTGACATCAATAAGCAGTTGGGCGGCGTAGAAACCATCCTGCTGTTTTCGGACCCAAGATACAGCAGCATCAGCTCAACGCTGGTTAGGGAGCTGAGATTCTTCGGAAGAGAAGTAGATGAATTTTTACCAAAAATAAAATAAAAATAGGAGGAAGAAGCGTATGATAACATACAATGTAGATGGCGTGAAAATGCCAAAGATTAAGAAGCGTGATACGAGTGCCTGGATTCGTAAGGTAGCTGCCTCTCATGGCCGCAAGGTGGGTGAGATTGGCTATATGTTTGTGGATGACGAGAAGATTCTCGAAGTGAACAACGAGTATCTGGGTCATGATTACTATACCGATGTCATCACCTTCGATTACGATGAGGATGATGTGATTAACGGCGACATCGTGATTTCGCTCGATACGGTCCGCACCAATGCCGAGCAGTTTGGCAAGACCTACGATGATGAGCTCCATCGCGTCATCATCCACGGCATCCTGCACCTCTGCGGAATCAACGACAAGGGTCCGGGAGAGCGTGAAATCATGGAGGAGAACGAGAATAAGGCACTCGCCCTGCTCGAAGGTGCTTCGATATTGAAGAAGTAAAGCCATTCTCTATAATTTGAGGAAGCTAGGTTTCTTCAATTTCAGGTAGAAGTATAGAAAAAACAGCTGTTAACTGTTAACCTGTTAACTCTTGGCAGTTAAGATGAACAGTTAACTCCTTAATGTGGTTAATGAAGCGGGCTGAAAGCCCAGCAAGCTCTTAGCCCAGGGCAACACCCTGGGTATAAGGAAGATATAAAGGATTCGCCCTGTAAGGGAAAAAGCTTTCATATACGAGGCTTTTGCTCCTACAGGGCGGTTTGCTTTATTCTATCGCCTTGATTCTCTCCCTACATTCTTTCAGAATCCCAGTTAGTTCCTCCACGGTCGTGGCTCTCAGCATGGCGATTCTCGTCTGGCGAAAATCGGGAATGCCTTTGAAGATAGGGGAGGCGGCAAGGTGGCGACGGGTGTGGAGAATGCCTCTGTACTCATCGATGCGCTCTACGTTGATGCGCAGCTGCTCCTCCAGGAGGTCAATCTTCTCATCCACGGTTAATGGAGTTGCGCCTGTATTATCCAGATAATCACGGGTTTCCTTGAAAATCCATGGCCTTCCGAAGGTGGCGCGGCCAATCATCACCGCATCTACGCCGTATCTCTCAAAAGCAAGCTTGGCTTCTTCCGGGGTCGTAATGTCGCCGTTGCCGATGATAGGAATATGGATGCGGGGATTGTTCTTCACCTCTCCTATGAGGCTCCAGTCGGCTTCTCCGGTGTACATCTGGCTACGGGTTCTTCCGTGGATGGTGAGCGCCTGGATTCCGCAATCCTGTAGCTGCTCGGCAAGGTCGGTGATGATGAGGTTCTCGCAATCCCATCCCAATCGGGTTTTCACGGTTACGGGCACGTTTACCGCTTTTACCACTTCTCTTGTAATATCCAGCATCAATGGGATATTTCGGAGCATTCCGGCTCCTGCACCCTTTCCGGCAACCTTCTTCACCGGGCAACCGAAGTTAATATCAATCACATCCGGCTTCGCCTGTTCTACGATTTTGGCAGCTTCCACCATGTCCTCTGTGGTTCTGCCGTAAATCTGAATGCCCACAGGGCGCTCTTCATCGCTTATCGTAAGCTTGCTGACGGTACTTTTGATGCTTCTCACCAAGGCTTCCGCCGATACGAACTCAGTATAAACCATGGCAGCTCCGAATCGCTTGCAGAGCATGCGAAAGCCAATATCCGTTACGTCTTCCATCGGAGCGAGGAAGAGGGGCTGAGACCCAAATTCTATATTACCTATTTTCATGAGTTTCGAGTGAAATCTTCTTATTCCTATGATGTATATCTTCTTTTTTGCGGCTGCAAAGTTACTGCTTTTTTCTGAAAATAAAGAAAATACTACTTCAAAAGATGATACATTCCCCCTGCAAAGGTCTTGATGACTCCCTTCATCTCCAATGTGAAGAGGAGGGAAGTGAGGCGAGAAATGTCGATATTCGTCTTTACGGAGATGAGATTCACTTGCAGGTCGTTGGTCTTGGAGAGGACTTCTACGATGAGTTGCTCTTCGGGCGATAACTCGGGGAAGAGGCTGCGCTCGATGCCTTGCTGCTTGGCTCGCATCAGGGTGGCGTCATCCTGCCAGCGCATGTCCTTCACAAAGTCCTCGGCACTGGTGATGAGCGTGGCGCCGTTGTTGCGTATCAGGTTGTTGCAGCCTTCGCTGTAGTGGTCGCCTATCCTGCCCGGGAAGGCGAAGACGTCTCTGCCGTAGGATTGCGAAATATCGCAGGTGATGAGCCCGCCGCCATGAGCTGCGCTCTCTATCAGGATGCAGGCATCCGACATTCCCGCTACGATGCGGTTGCGGCGCACGAAGTTTATCTTATCAGCGTTTGTACGGGTAAGGAATTCGGTGAGCAGTCCGCCCTGTTCTATCATTCTTGCCGCCGTTTCCCGGTGCTGACGGGGATAGAGGTCATCCAGACCATGAGCCAGCACGCCTATGGTTTCGTAGCCGTTGGCGAGTGCCTGGCGATGCGCCACGATATCCACTCCGTAGGCAAGTCCGCTCATGATGAGCACGTTGGGCGAGAGCTGCTTCAGGTCGGTGATGAAGCGGCGGATGAGGTCTTCGCCGTAAGGCGTGCAGTGGCGGGTTCCCACGATGTTGATGACGCGCTGCTGGTTGAGGTTGGCGTTGCCTTTATAGAAGAGGATGAGGGGTGCGTCATCGCAATCCTTGAGGCGTTGCGGATAGCGGTCGTCGTTCATCGGAATGGGTTCTATTCCGTAGCGTATGTCGTACTCCAGTTCTTCCTCAGCGCGTTTTCGGGCTTCTTCGCAGTTCTGGATAGCGCTCACGAGTTTATCCGAGGCATCGGGGAGGATGTCTCTGAGGTTGTTCTTATGCTCCAGAATGAGCGTGGCGGAGCCTACCTTTCTGTATAGCTCCAGCATTCCTGCCAGGCTGAAGTAATTGAGCCTTGTCAGGAGGATGGTGTTCAGTATTTCCTGTTGATCAGCCATAATCTTTATCTTTTATCTCTTCAAGTATTCGTAACCTATCCTGCACCTCAGGCATTCCTTCCTGTCGCAGTATTCCTTCTTCAGCTGTATGAGCGCCTGGCTATCCCCGGCGTTCTCTACCGGCAGGCCGCATTCCTTCCACATCCTTACTATGTGGTTATTCTCGGCCTTCAGTTCCTCCAGGAAGTCGAAGGCGCGGTCGCAGTATTTCTCCTCGCCCCGGTGCCTTCCATAGGCAAAGAGGATGGGAACCACGGTGTTGATGATGAGCAGATTGAGCGAGAAAGGGGAGAGGTGCTTCTCGTTCCGGATGCTCGTGCTGCCGAAGGTATAATGGGTTTCCCAATACTCCGTAACGCTGGTTGAGAGCACCTGCTTCGCCTCCTTCACCGTGCTTGCCTCGAGCAGCTGGCTCAGCCCCGCACGGCGGTTATAATAAAGATTGGCTAACTGCGAGATGCGGATGTGAGGGAAGTTCTGCGGACGCAGGCGCAGGAAGCGCCACTGCTTGTAATCCATCGGCTGCAGCGAGAATTTATGCGAGAGATAGAGATATTCGTTCCTCAATCGGGAGAAATACCCGTCGTTCAGTGCGTCTTTCTGATATCTTTCGGGAATGGTGTTCAGCTCCAGCAGTCCGGCTTGCCCCAGAAAGATGGCTTCTATCTGGAAGAAGTCGTCGCGGTGATGGTCTACGGCCCTCAGTGGCAGATGATAAGCCCATTGCTCGAAGGCGTCGCCGTTGATTCCGAACCCGTAGTTGCGCGCCAGGGTCACGAAGTAGGCGTTTTCCCAATCGCCGTTACATTGCTTCACGCGCGCCTCTATCGCATCGGTTTTCTGCGATAAGCGCTCGGTTTGCAGGGCGCTCATCCAACTGTGCACGGTGAGGCGGGTGAGCGATGGGATGATCTGGTAGCAGGGAGGATACTGGTCGATGCTCAGCAGTTCCTGATAATGCTTCGATACGTTTTCGGGGATGTCGAGCTGCAACTGCACGAGGGGCTCGCCTTTCGAGTTCTTTGCCTCTACATCGATGGTTCCGCAAACGTGCAGGATAACGTTGTCGTAGCGTTCATCCTTATCATGTCCGTGCACATACCAGTCGCTTGCCTTGTCGTGAATCTCCACGTTTCCCACCCATAGGGTTCCGTTGAGTTTGATTTTGGCATTGAAGAAATCGGGCCCTGCATTGCGGTTGTGCAGTCCGGGGTCAATTACTTCCACAGCCTGGTGCCAGGTGGTGGTGAGTGGAGAGAGTGGGAAGAGTTTGTGCTTCCACACATAATGAAGGAGTTGCTCCATATTGTTTCGGCTTTTATGGTTTATAGGATTGCCTCTTTCGGAACGCAAGTTCTTCGCTCGTGTGCGGAAGGGGTATTGAAAAATCAGCTGTTAACTGTTAACCTGTTAACCCTGAGGAGAGAAGTATTTCTCGAATGCCTTGTCGTAGTCCTCGCTGTTGCCCAGCTTTCCGTTGATGAGGCAGACGAGTTCTACGGTTGCTTTGAGGCAGAGTTTCTCGTCCTTGGCACGGAAGATGTCCTGATGGAAAACATATCTCACGCCCTGCTTCTCCAGCCACAGACGCGAGAGGAATTCATCATCACATTGCAGCGGAACCTTATACTGCAGGTTCATTCTCGCCACCACAGCATCCACGCCTTTGTTGTGCATTTCGGCAAAGCTGAGGCCGCATTCCTTCAGAAAGAGATGGCGGGTATGTTCCATGTAGTGCAGATAGTTGGCATTGTTCACGATGCCCTCAATATCGCACTCATAATCTCTTACTTCCATCTTCGTCTCAAAAATATATCTGCTCATAATTTTCTCTTTTTTAGTTACTAAATGAGGCTAAAAGCCTTAAATCACTGCAAAAATAACCAAAATTTTCTATTTATTATTATAATAACAAGGATTTTTCAAGGTTTTTCGAAGAAAAATGTGTATTTTTGCATAAAAAAAGCAGCACTCGGCAATTTGAAAGCAAGCTTTCATTGCGCTCATTTGCATTTTTTTTGCCGAATAGAACAAAAAGTAAGAACAAATAAAAAATAGATAAAGATGAAAATTGCTTTGATCGGCTACGGAAAGATGGGACACATGATCGAGGAGATCGCCCTGCAGCGTGGCCACGAAATCGTATGTAAGATTGACGTGAATAACCCTCAAGACATCGACAGCCCGGAGTTCTGCTCTGCCGATGTTGCCATTGAGTTTACCAACCCTACTGCCGCCTACGGCAACTATCTGAAGGCTTTCTCTCACAACGTGAAGGTGGTTTCAGGTTCTACAGGTTGGATGAAAGACCATAAGGAAGACGTGGAGAAGCTCTGCGCCGACGGTAAGCAGACCCTTTTCTGGGCCTCTAACTTCAGCATCGGTGTGGCTATCTTCTCTGCCGTAAACCGCTATCTGGCTAAGATCATGAATGGTTTCCCACAGTACTCTGTATGCATGCAGGAAACCCACCACGTGCACAAGCTCGATGCGCCATCAGGAACAGCCATCACCCTTGCCGAGGAAATCATCGACAACATCGACCGTAAGAAGGATTGGAAGCGTGGCGTTACTTACTGGACTGAGGATGGTCATCACGATGAGGGCGATGCAAACATCACTGATGAAGACCTGGTCATCAACTGCGTACGCGATGGCGAGGTTCCGGGAATCCACGCCGTGATGTACGACAGCGATGCTGATATGATTACCATCGAGCACAGTGCCCACTCACGCAAGGGTTTCGCCCTGGGAGCCGTTCTCGCAGCCGAGTTTACAGCCAACCATTCCGGCTTGCTCACCACATCAGATTTATTTAAGTTCTAAGCAGAAGTTATGATAGACAAGCAGAAACAAAAACTCAATATGAAGGTACAGTGGGCGAAGTTCGCAGTGGTTCTCGCCCTCTATCTCCTCTTTTTGGTTTGGGTAGAAAGCTGGCTGGGACTCATTGTGGTTCCGTTCATCTTCGACGTTTACATCACCAAGAAGATTCACTGGCAGTGGTGGAAGGATGAGGAAGGTCCTGTCCGTTTCATCATGAGCTGGGTAGATGCGCTGGTGTTCGCTCTCGTAGCGGTTTATTTCATCAACCTCTTCTTCTTCCAGAACTACGTCATTCCGTCTTCCTCTCTCGAAAAGAGTCTCCTTACGGGCGATTATCTCTTCGTGAGCAAGGTAAGCTACGGTCCTCGCATTCCTGAAACTCCGCTCACCATGCCGCTCACCCAGCACACCATGCCGCTGGTCAACGTGAAGAGCTACATAGAGTGGCCTCACTGGGATTACCGCCGCGTAAAGGGTTTGGGCAACGTGAAGCTCAACGACATTGTGGTGTTCAACTATCCTGCAGGCGATACGCTCGTCAATGAGGAGCGCTATCAGGCGAATGATTACTACCAGATGGTTTACAGCATCGGCGACCAGCTGATGCAGCAGAACGGACAGGAAAAGGATGTGCGCGCGATGAACCCATTGCAGCAGCGCCACTATTTTGAGCAGGTTTATGCTACAGGCCGCAACTACATCAGCAGTATGCCGGGCGAATATGGCGACATCATCAGCCGTCCTACCGACCGCCGCGAGAACTATGTAAAGCGCTGCGTGGGCTTGCCTGGTCAGACCCTGCAGATCAAGAACCGCATCGTTTATCTGAACGGAAAGGCGAATAAGGAGCCTGATAACGTGCAGTATACTTATAAGATGAAGCTCAAGGGCGAGTTCCCAATCGACCTTGCCGATGAGCTGGGAATCACCAACGAAGACCTGCTGATGTATAATCAGAGCGGCGTGATTCCGCTCACCAAGAAGGCTTATCTGGCGCTGAAGGCGAACAGAAACCTTGTAGAGAGCATCTCTATCAATACGGATGCAACCTATGGCGACCTCTATCCGCTCAACGCCTATACCGGCTGGACAAGAGATAATTACGGTCCGGTTTGGATTCCGAAGAAGGGCGAGAGCATCGCTCTGACGCTGAAGAACCTGCCTGTATACGAGCGCTGCATCAAGGTTTACGAGGGCAACGACCTGAAGGTAGACAACGCCGGCCGCATCTTCATCAATGGCAAGCAGGCGAAGAGCTACACCTTCAAGCTCGACTACTACTGGATGATGGGTGACAACCGCCACAACTCAGCCGACAGCCGCTACTGGGGTTTCGTGCCTGAGGACCATATCGTGGGCAAGCCTATCTTCATCTGGTGGAGCCACAGCCCAGATCATCCGGGCTTCTCAGGCATCCGTTGGAACCGCCTCTTCACTTTTGTAGACAATATTAAGTAAAGAAAAAGAAATAAGAATTGAAGACTGCCGTCAAATTCCTAATAGCATTGGTGTTGTCGCTGCTCCTGGCTTGGGCAGTGCGCACCTATGTTTTCACTATCTTCTCGGTGCCTCAGGGTGGGCTTCCGCCCCAGCTGAAGGCAGGCAACCGGGTGATAGTGAACAGGATTGACTGCGAAAATTTCGGGCGTGGCGATGTGGTTGTTTTCACCGATACGGTGGTTTACCTGCCCAAGAATCAGCACCGCAAGCGCGTCTTCGAGTCTCATTTCATAGGCAGGATAGAGAAGCTCCCTGGCGATACGCTGCGCATCGACACCGTGCAGTTCGTCATTCCAACCATCTGCTGCAAGCGCTGCAGCTGCAAGGATTGCCGCTTCTATCTCTTGAAGACGCCAACCGGCCAGCAGCTCGTCCACAAGCACCAGATGATAGGCAAAGCCCATAAGCTGTTCTAGCTCCCTCGCGCTGCCGCTCCTCGCTCTCTCGTGCTCCTCGCCGCTGCTTAGAGCCCCGCCGGAAGCTTGTCCCCCGTCTGCCCCCGTTCCGAGCGATTCCATCGCTCGTCCCCCTCTTCATCATTAACCCTTCATAACAAAGCAGAAATTGAAAGCCCTTCTTTCCTCCACATATTTCGGCCCCATCCAGTGGTACCAGAAGCTGAACCGCTACGATGAATGCCTGATAGAGCGCCACGAGAGCTTTATCAAGCAAACCTATCGTAACCGCATGCTCATCCCTACCACCAACGGCCCCCTCTCGCTCACCATCCCTACCAATCACGACATCTCCCTGTCGATGAAGGACATCCGCATTTCCGACCACGCCAACTGGCGCCACGTGCATTGGAATGCGCTCCTTTCCGCCTATGGCGAGAGCCCATTCTTCGAGTATTACCAGGACGACATCCGCCCCTTCTACGAGAAGAAATACGAGTTCCTCTTCGATTTCAACATGGAGACAACCGCGAAGATGATAGAGCTCCTCGACATCCGTCCGAAGATAAGCGTCACTGACGAATACGTTTTAAGCGAAGAACGAAAAGTGAAGAGCATAGAAAGCGAAGAACGAAGAGTGAAGAGTGAAGAAACAACGTTCGGCGACCGAAGGGAAAGCCAATTCGATAGCCCTGAGGCGCAAGCCCAATTCAACATTCAACATTCAACACTCAACACTCCAATCAAGGATTTCCGCGATGCAATTCGCCCCAAGAAACCGCTCCCTGACCCCGAATTCGAGTCGAAGCGCTATTACCAGGTTTACGAGCAGAAATACGGCTTTCAGCCCAATATGAGCATCCTTGACCTCCTTTTTAATGAAGGCAACGAGGCGATATTCTTCCTATAAGAGAAGAGTATCGCCTTGTTGCTTTTCTTTAGTTAACAAAACTTACTCATAGCTTTCTGCCCCGAAGCTCATAGTTTCCCGTTCTAAAAAGCCCTTTTTTCTGCATCGCGATGCAGAAAAACTTCCATCGCGATGCATTCCCCGTTCCGTCGCGATGCAATATTTCTTCCCTCGCGATGCATGATCCATCTCCCTCGTGATCCATCATTTAACCCCTTGTCTGCCATCATTTAAGCCTCGTATCAGTCATCATTTATGCCTCGTGCCAGCCTTCATATAAGCCCGTAAAACGGGCTGTAGCAGGGCGTTTGAACTTTTTTCTGCCAAGGCTCAGCCAGCCATCTTTAACAGGCATCGGGAGAGAGCGCATTTTCTGATGGAAGAGGGGCGCTCTGAGAGCAAAGGTTAACAGGTTAACAGTTAACACCCCAAAAATGCATACTTCCATCCACACACTTATATAAAAATAAGTATATATATATTATTATATAATAAGGTACGCGAGGGGGACCATGCAAAAAACGGCTGTTAACTGTTAACCCTGTTAACCCCCTCGGCTTCTCTGCCCTCTTTTAGGAAATTTAAACAAGAATGCTTGGTGGTTTCACCGAAAAACCTTACTTTTGTAACCTGACTGCAAACAAACGTAAAAACAATAATAACAACATAAAATGAAGAATCTCACATTCCATATCGTAGGACTCACCCATAATGACGTGAAAGGCCATGAGGTAGAGTATGCTAAAGAAGCAGAGGGAAGAACCATCTGCCTCGTGCCCGATGACGCCAACACCTTCGACATGCTGGCGGTGAAAGCTTATGACAAACAGCAGCTCATAGGCTATGTTTCAGCCCTGGAAGGCGAGGACGTGCGCGCCCTCATCATCGCCCGCAAGGAGCGGAACCTGCGCACCCGGTGCATAGGCTGCAACAGTAAGAATGAAGGCGATAAGGCTGGATTGCAGCTCATGGTGAGGGCGCTCTCTGATGTTTCTGATGAGGAGATGGAGCAGGCGCGCCGCGAAATATATGATGATAAGATTTATGATGACTGGCAATACTCCGGTCCTGTGCTGCCCATCGAACAGCTCACCCGCTTCAGCGACTGCACCATGATGCTCGAAGGTGTCATCAACAGCATCATCCGTCTCCAGAATACGCTCTCTAAAGGCGCTTCGGATAAAGGTTCTTCTGCATCCGATAAAACCTCTTCTGAGGCAGAGAACCGTTCTCTTGATGCAGAAACTGAGGCGATGCTGCGCGAGGAACTTTCTGATTGCCTTTCTGAGGCAAGAGAGCGGCTCAGCAGTTTCCTCGAAATCCAGCGCAGCGATTATTCCCGCGAAATGACGCAGGCCAGAAACCGCATCCTTCATAAGCTGGAGCAGATAGACGATGAGGAACTGCAGCGCCTCCGGGCCGTTCTGCTTACCGAGATGGGATTCATCACCAGTTCGGCTTACCGCGAGCGTGCGGCCTATTCTTTCTTCGTAGAGGCCCCGAATGCCATCAAGAAGAAACAGACGGGCACCTACGATTATAAAGACCAGCTGGACGCCATAGAACAGCAGCTGCACGCCTTCCCCCACAATCTCTACCCAACATTCAAGGCCGACCCTGTAGATTTCCTCCGTCAGGTGTTCTATAAGCGTGTGCCTAGAAAGAAGATGCTCCAGTTGCTCTCGGGCATCGTGCTGATGATTATGAACGGCAGGGTGGACGATGTGAAGCAATGGGGCAAGCACGGCGATGAGGAGTCGCTGAAGGCGATGAAGGCGGTGGGTGCCAAGCCTTCGAACGAAGTGAAGAAAGAAAAATTCATGGAACTGGTTGATTTGGTAATTCCGAAGATAGCGGTTTATAAGAAAAACGGCTGTCCTGAATTGCTGGTGAAAAAGCAATCCGACTGGTTCCCTGTGTTCCGACTCTTAAACGGGTGGGGGCTATTCGATATGGGAGCTCCTACAGCCTTCTGCAAACATCTGGCCCACCTGTATGAAAAACTACCTCCGGAGAATACGGAGCGTGCTCCGCTCTGCAAATGGAAGGATCTTACGCAGGCGAAATCTGCACCTTTCGAATATGCGGCTCTGGAATGGTGGAAACTTGATTCAGGTGAGTTGGGCTCGGTAAGCAAGGAAAGATTCGATCGTTATTGCGATATTGTGAATGCTTTCAAGAAGATTATGGGAACAACAGCCAGTTCGGAGAATGTGAACTTGAGAGAAATCTTGCCGAAATTGGTGGATGAGAAAGTGTCAACCTCGAACACCATGAAAGATGACGAGATGATGGCGAGTGATGGTAGCTAACGGGGTATTAATATACCCCTCTTATACCCTTTGTTTATACTTTTATACCTTTTTATACCCCTCTTTATACCCCTGCTTTTTAATCTCAGAAAAAACTTGTAAACGGCTTTTTTATTTATTATCTTTGCACCGCTTTTCAGAATGGAAGGCGGCAGGTTTCTGCAAAAAGAGCCTGTCTTTTACAACTAAAAAATATAGATTTATGACACAAAAATCATTAACCTTTGATGAATGCAAGCAGCTCAGCAGCCGCATCATCGCAATGAACCCTAACCGCAGAGCGAACATGGGACAGATTTCATCCCATCTCCTCGATTACTACACCGAACTTACCAAGCAGCCTTGGCTCGCACAGCTCGTTGGTCAGATCCGTGACCTCACCGCCCAGCAGAACCAGATGATGCAGGAGGAGATGAAGGCGGGAGAGACTTACCAGCAGCTCGACCGCAAGATTACTGACCTCAAGAAGCAGCTGCCTTTCCGCTCACCTCACTACTTCCACTTCCTCGAAGACCATTGCGCCCAGAAATTCATCGACCCGGAGGCTTTCACCTTCCAGACAACCGTAGACATTGATAATCCTGAGGAGGTTGAGCCAGCGGTGAAGAATGCCCTTCTGCTGAACGGAATGTTTGATGAGCCTACAGAGAAGCTCTTCAGAGAGAAAATCTTCTCAGCCGAAGACATTGAACTCTGGAAGGGAAAGGTGCTCCACATCGAGCGCTCAGCCCGCAACAAGGCCCACATCGACATCCGCATCCCGGTAGGAATGACCATCGCTGAGGCTCAGAGCGCCTTCTGCAAACTCATCCACGCCACCGAAGACCCTAGCTGCGTAACCCCGGAGCGCATTATCTTCATCACCGATGCGGCAAGCCAGATTTATACTGCCAATGACTGGTACAAGCGCCTGGATAAGGAGGCTGTGGCTGAATACCGTGAGGCTTACCGCAAGAGAGGACTGGATATTGACGGACGTCAGCTGGATGTAGATTCTGCCCGGTCAGGAGCCTCTCAGAGCTCAGCATCTCAGCATGCTTCTTCTCAGAGCCAGGCATTTCAGAATGCATCTTCTGCTCCAACCGTAGACTTCGAACCTATAGAGAGTGAGGAGGAGAAGGCGAGAAGGGCTGCCAATGCCGTGCAGTATGAGCAGACTTACGACGGCGTTCCTTACGAGGAGATTGTGAAGGCGCTGGTAGAGCTGATGGGCGGCGCTCCTGTCCACGGCAACCGCAACAACTTCATCTATCGTGAAGCCTGCCTGCTGAGATACATCTGTAATAGTGAGGCGGCTTGGATCAAGCAGGTAATAGAAACCTTTGGCGAAGACGAGGCGAAGGCGTTCGCCACCGTAGAGAATGCCTGCAAGGTGGCTCAGTCCTCGGAAATGCCCCAGCTCGTAAAGCAGGCGGTAGAGACTGCCCGCAAGAATCATCTCGCCAAGCAGGCCACCGAGAAGGCAGGAATCTACGCTGATGTTCCGCCTCAGATGCCTGCCCGGTTGCCTAAGCTCATCAAGTTGCTCACCAGCAAGGTGCCAGCCGATTTCAAGCCAGCTGTGGCGATGGCGGTCTTCCCTCCGCTTGCCGCTCATCTCAAGGGCGTAACCTTCCGCTACACCGATAATCAGGTGCACGAGGCGGCGATGATGAATCTGCTCATTGCAGCCATGTCGTCAGGCAAATCGCTCGTCAACGGACCCATCGACTGCATCATCGAAGACCTGGTTCAGATGGATAAGGTGAACCGCCAGAAGGAGCAGGACTGGAAGGACGAGGTGAACACCATGGGCGACAACAAGAAGAAGCCTGTGCGCCCGGAAGACATCTGCATCCGCATCGTTTCGCCCGACCTTACCCGCGCTGCCTACATCCAGCGTCTCGACGATGTACAGAAGGCTGGCGATGCTTATCTCTACTGCAAGATGGACGAGGTAGACATGCTCAGGAAGTTTAACGACCCTAGCCAGCTGATTCGCCTCTGCTGGGACAATTCAGAGGACGGCCAGGAGCGAGTAGGAACCAAGAGCGTTACAGCCCGCGTAAAGACCCGTTTCAACTGGAATGCTTCGAGCACCATTGCCGTTACGCAGAAGTTCTTCTCGGTTCGTGAGGTGGCTGATGGAGCCGTGAGCCGCCTGTCGCTCGCCACCATCATCCGTCCCGATTTCGCTCCGCGTCCGGAGGTGGGCAGTTATGATGCGCAGTTCAAGTCGCAGCTTTCTCCTTACATCCAGCAGCTGAACGCAGCCAGCGGTTTCAAGGAGTGCCGTAAGGCTCGCCAGCTTATCGAGCGCCTGGAGAATGAGATTATGGAGATGGCTCAGCTGGCTTACAACAAGCCTTACGCCGAGTTTGCCAAGCGTGGCCTGGCGAATGGTTTCCGCCGCGCGATGGTGCTTTATCTGGCGAATGGCGAGAAGTGGGAGAAGGCGATAGAGGATTTCATCGTATGGAGCGTGAAGTATGATTTGTGGTGCAAGATGCGTTTCTTCGGCAATCAGATGCAGGAGGCGATAGATGCAGACAGCCGCTCTGTGTGCCATACTCCCGGTGTGAGCAATCTTCTTCTCTACGTTCATGACACCTTTGACAAGACTGAGATTCAGAACATCTGTCAGGTTCATGGCACCAAGACGAAACTTGCCATCCTGCTGTGCAACTGGAAGAAGCGTGGCTTCATCATGAAGAACGAGGACGGCACCTTCACCAAGACCGCCCGTTTCATCGCCAAGTATGGGCACTATGGAACGCCAGGAGTGGCTGCGTAGCGGTGATAAAGGAGTGGGCGTGGTGAAATGCCACGCCCCTCACGTTTTAGCAGCACGCCCTGAAAGGGCAGAAGCTCCTAGCCCAGGGCACCGCCTTGGGTAATAATGGCAGCACGCCTGTCGCCCTGAAAGGGCAAAAGCTTTAAAATAGCCCGTTTTTGTAACGAGAATGTAAATGTTCTTGACCTTAATCAAGAAAAAAGGGCTTTTTGAAACATTTCTCCTAAAATATTTGTGTGCGCACACAAAAAGTTGTACCTTTGCACCAGAAAAAGAAAAAAGGATAAAAGATTGATTCAGTAAGGATAACTTATGAAATCGATTCGAGACAAGTTTGAGGCCGGTTCGGAACCTGGTTCTGAGATTCGGACGAGGACTTCTGGAAAATCTCGAAGAGACTGATTAAGAGGTTAAAAGAAAGGAAAAAGATTATGGCAATGTTCGGGATAATGACAGTAGCAGTAGTAGCATTCGCAGTAGTTGCTTGCGCAGGTATGAACCTCGGAATGAACTGCGGCAAATAAGCTACGAAGCTAAGAGAGCATAGAAATCCTCCTCCGGGAGGTAAGAAATAAAGAGAGTTAAGATTTTGTTAGGTAAAACAACAAGATTGTATATTTAAGATAACAAATTTAAGAAAGGAAAAGATTATGTTAGTATTAGGAATGATTTTCGCAGTAGTTGTTGCATGTGTAGCTGAAGTTGGTGCTATTAGCAACAAGTTGGCTTAATCGGAAATTAGCCATGCGAAGGGCTCCAAAAGAGCCAAGATTAAAAAATGGCTGGCAGCAATGCACAGCTGAGTAAAAAACAGTAGGGAGCCGAAGGGGCTTCCGAAATCAGAGAGGAGAGTAAAAACTCCTTTTCATTTGAAATTCATACTGTCCCCTGAGAGTTTTCGTGATAAATTCTGATTGGGGATTTCATATATAGATTGTTAAGAATTCGTTTTAGGTTTTATAGATTTTCATTTTAGGTTTTTAGGTTTAAGTTTTTAGGTTAATTGTTAGTTGTTTTTAAGAAAAAAGCAGTTTTTAATTCATTAAATTACGAAGGCAACAACGAGGGAAGTCGCATGACGACCCAAGTTGTTGCCTTCTTTATTTTCTTATTTATTTGAGCTATTTGTCTGAAAATCAACATTATCTGAAAATCAGCGTGGTGAGCCTGTCTTTATCAAACAACTCCTGAGCCACAGCCTGTATCTGTTCGGCAGTAATCTCATCCACCTGCTCGTAGAGTCGGTCTACATTCTTCTCCCAGCCATAGTGGAGGAAGCTCTTGCCGAAGTCGAGGGCAAAGTTCTCGCGGTTGTCGCAAGCCACGCCTACCTGTCCCTTAATCTGCTTCTTGGCGGCCTTGAGCTGCGCCTCGCTCAGCGGTTTCTGCATGAACTTATCCAGTTCCTTGCGAACCAGGCGGAGGCAGCGCTTCACGTCGTGCTCATCGCAGCCGAAATAAATGCTCCAAATGCCCGTATCGCCATAAGCCACCATCGTACTCTCTACGGTGTAAACCAGTCCGTTGTGCTCGCGCAGGGCTAGGTTCAGCTTGGCGTTCATTCCCGGTCCGCCCAGCATATTGTTGAGCAGATAGAGCGGCATTCTGCGGCTGTCGTTCACATCGTAGGCGCGGGTTCCAATCATCACATGAGCCTGATGCGTATTCTTCTGCATCACAATCGTCTGCCCGGCAATTCCATCTCCCACAGATGGATAATTTTTAGGTCCCACAGATTTCACAGATGACACAGATTTCTCTTCAGCAATAGAATTCTCATTCCATGAGATCTGTGTAATCTGTGAAATCTGTGGGAGCTTTTCCTCAGCAAGGTTGACCACAGATTCATCATCTGCGAGCGCCCTCTGAAGAAGTCTTACCAGCTTCTTGAAGTCAATGTCTCCGTAAGCGAAGAATATCGCATTATCCGGCCGGTAAAGCTTTCTTGTAAAGCGCAGCGCATCTTCTGTCTTGAACGAGCGAACCTGCTCGGCTGTGCCCAGAATATTGTGGCCCAGCGGCGAACCCTTGAAGATGATATTTTCGAATTCATCATAAATCAGTTCGGCAGGAGAATCGTTGTAACTCTCTATCTCATCGCAGATTACCTCTACCTCCTTGTCGATTTCCGCTTGCGGATAAACCGAATGGAAAACGATGTCGGTGAGCAGATCTACGGCTCTTGCGATGTGCTCCTTGAGGATGGCGGAGTAATAAACCGTGCCCTCCTTGTTGGTGTAGGCATTCAGGTCGCCTCCCACGCTCTCCAGACTGTTGAGAATGTGCCACGCCTTGCGGCGCTCTGTGCCCTTGAAAGTAACGTGCTCACAGAAGTGGGCAAGTCCTTCTTCGCCCGGCTCCTCGTTTCGGGTGCCGGCGTTAATCTGGTAACCGCAATACACCACCTTGCTGTCTGAAGGCAGGTGGATGATGCGGAGTCCATTATCGAGTGTATAAGTATTGTATTTCATTTCAAGGTGCAAAGTTACACTGAAAATGTAATTTATCCAAAAAAATAGTCATTTATTTTGCATTATCGCCAAAAAGACTTATCTTTGCCACCAAAAATAAAATATAGACATCAAAAAACAATGCGCAAAGTAATAGGAATAGGAGAAACCGTGCTTGACATCATCTTCAAGGGCGGCAAGCCGATAGAGGCAGTACCGGGTGGCTCATCATTCAATGCAGTCATCTCGTTGGGCCGTGCGGGCGTAAATGCTTCGTTTATCAGCGAGGCGGGCAACGACCGCATAGGAGAGTATGTGATTCAGTTTTTGAGAGATAATGGGGTGAATGCTGACAATGTGAGCATCTTCCCGGAATCGAAGTCGCCGCTCTCGCTGGCTTTCCTCGACGAGAACAACAATGCCGACTACATCTTCTATAAAGATCATCCTCACGACCAGCTGGAGTTTGCCACACCGGAAATCAATCCTGGCGACATCGTGCTCTTCGGTTCGTTCTTCGCTCTGAATCCTGTGGTCCGTCCTCAGGTTGCCGGCTTCCTGGAGTATGCGAAGGAGCACGGCGCCATTCTTTATTACGACATCAACTTCCGTGCTTCTCATCAGAACGAAATCATGAAGATTACGCCTAATCTGATAGAGAACCTGGAGATGGCTGATTTCGTACGCGGAAGCCACGAGGACTTCGGAATCCTCTACAAGAAACCGGAGGCGGATAAGGTTTATAATGCCGAAATCAGTTTCTACTGCAAGAAGTTTATCTGCACTCAGGGCGCTGAGCCTGTAGAGGTTCGTGCCGAGAACGGCTTTGCTAAGAGTTATCCTTCGAAGAAGATGAAACCGGTGAGCACTATCGGAGCCGGCGATAATTTCAATGCAGGTTTCGTTTTCGGATTAATCAAAGATGGAATCACCCGCGAGGACATCGACCGCGGATTGTCTGAGGCGCAATGGGATAGTCTCCTTGTTTCGGCTCAAGAATTCTCCACCGAATGCTGCAAGGACATCTACAATTATGTTTCCAAGGAATTCGGAGAAGAAAAGAAGAAGGAATTATAAAAATATAAAAGATATGACAGAAATTATAAACAAGATTTATTACGTAGGCGTAAACGACCGCAACAAGCATCGTTTTGAGGGCCTCTGGCCTTTGCCTAACGGAGTGAGCTACAACTCTTATATCATTGACGATGAGAAGGTAGCGCTGGTAGATACTGTAGAGGTTGATTTCTTCACCCAGTTCCTCGAGAACATCCACGAGGTGATTGGCGACCGAGAAATCGATTATCTTATCATCAACCACATGGAACCTGACCACAGCGGCTCCATCGCCCTCATCAAGAAATATTACCCTAACATCAAGATTGTGGGCAACAAGAAGACCCTGGGAATGCTCGAAGGCTTCTACGGCGTAACAGATGACGTGGTAGAGGTGAAGAATGGCGAAACCCTTTCATTGGGCAACCACGAGCTGAGCTTTGTTCTCATCCCTATGGTTCACTGGCCAGAGACCATGGTAACGCTCGATGCAAAGAACAAGGTGCTCTTCTCAGGTGATGCGTTCGGTTGCTTCGGTGCGCTGAACGGCGGAATCATCGATACGGAAATCAACTGCGAGACTTTCTGGCTGGAGATGGTTCGCTACTACTCAAACATTGTGGGTAAGTATGGAATCCCTGTTCAGAATGCCTTGAAGAAGTTGGCTGGCGTGGAGCTGGATTACATCTGCTCAACCCATGGTCCGGTTTGGCACGAGTATATTGAGAAGGTTATCGGCATGTATGATAAGATGTCGAAGTACGAGACGGAGCCGGGCCTCGTTATCTGCTACGGCACCATGTACGGCAATACCGAGCGCATGGCTGAAATCATCGCCCGTGCAGCAAGCAAGGCTGGCGTGAAGAACATCGTAATGTACAACATCTCGAAGACTCACCACAGCTACATCCTGCGCGACATTTTCCGTTACAAGGGCCTTATCGTGGGTGCTCCAACCTACAATGCCGGTCTTTATCACGAGATGGAGGTTCTCCTCTCCGAGCTTGCCAATAAGGACGTCAAGAACCACCTCCTCGGTTGGTACGGTTCTCATTGCTGGGCAAGCAAGGCAGTAGCAAAGATTCAGGAGTGGAACGAAACCAAGCTCCACTACGAGGCTGTAGGCGAGCCTGTAGATATGAAGCAGGCGATTACTCCAGAGGTAAAGGCGCAGTGCGAGGCTCTGGGTAAGGCTATGGCAGAGAAGCTGCTGGCAGAATAAAAGATTTCTTGTTAGAGATTATTATAAAAGGGCGGAAGAACAGCTGGGGTTAACAGAGTTAACAGTTAACAGTTGTTTTTCCGCTCTTTCTTTTGTTTTTTAAGGAACTAATCGAAAACCATTCATTCTAAATGAAAGGTTTTAGGTAAAAGTATTCATTCTAAATGAAAGATTTCTGAAAAATTATTCATTCAGAATGAAAGATTTTTGTTTTTTCTCTTGCTACTTTCAGATATTTTTCTTATTTTTGCCCACGAATCATAAAATAGTAAAGCAATGAAAGAACTGTTGAAACAAATAATATTTGAGCAGCAGGACAACTGCAGGCATCTTATGCAGGATGCCATCCCTCGACACATAGAAGAGGAATGGCTTACCACCTCGGAAATCCTTATCATAACTGGTGTAAGACGATGTGGAAAGTCGGTGTTGCTGCAGCAACTGCGTGATAAGTTGGAGGAGAAAGATTTCTTCTTCAATTTTGACGATGAGCGTCTCGTAAACTTTAAGCTTGAAGATTTTGCAACCTTGCAGGAATGCTTCTTTGAGCTTTTCGGTGAGCAGCACACCTATTACTTTGATGAGATTCAAAACATTGCGGGTTGGGAAACCTTTGTGAGGCGCCTTTACAATGAAGGCAATAAGGTGGTGGTGACAGGCTCAAATGCCCGGATGCTGAGCAAGGAGATGGGCACTCATCTCACAGGGCGTTATATCTCTGTGGAGGTTTATCCTTTCTCTTTTGCCGAATACCTGCAGCTGGAGCATATTGAGCCTTCGCAGAAAGATTTCTATCTGATGGCGAGCCGTTCCAAACTGCTGGGTTATTTCCGTGATTTCTTGGAGAGGGGTGGTTTCCCGAAATATCTTCAGACGGGTTCCGTCAGTTACCTGTCCTCACTTTATGAGAGCATTATCTTCCGGGATGTGATGGCTCGCAATGGTCTTACAAACGACAAGGAAATTAAAGAACTTGCATTTTATCTTGCCAGCAATGCCACCCAGCGTGTTACCTATAACTCGCTGGGAAAGATAGTGGGCATTCGCCATCCCGAAACCATCAAGAACTATCTGGAATATATTCAGCAAACCTACATGATATTCCAGTTGTTGAAGTATGCTCCATCGGTAAAGACCCAGATGTTGAGCCCGAAGAAGGTGTATTTTATAGATAATGCCATCATCAGCAGGATGGGTTTCAATGTCACGGATAACAATGGTGTAAAACTGGAGAATGCCGTTTTCATCGAATTGCTGCGAAGGGGTTGTGACCTGTTCTATCATGCCGACAAGAAGGAGTGTGACTTTGTGGTGAGAGAAGGTGTAAGGATTACCCAGGCTTACCAGGTTACGGTGAAGATGGATGATGAGAAGACTCGCAAGCGTGAAATAGAGGGCTTGCAAGAGGCGATGGAAATCTATGATTTGTCTGAGGGTTACATCATTACGCTGAATGAGAAAGAGGAACTCACCGTGGATGGGAAGGCGGTGCACATAATTCCTGCTTGGGAATGGATGCTGAAGTAAACCGTGTTTTTACTCCCCAAAATTGTGTCTGACACAAAAAAACGTCATAAAATGATGTATTATGAAGTAAAGCTACCTTCTACCGAGAAGTCATTCGGCAGAAGGTAGCTTTACTTTTCTATAGAGGGTTCTATCCCTTGCAGAGCTTAGCCAGCTCTTCCAGGTTATCCGCCACTTCTATCACATCTCGCCAATCGCCACGAATCATCCTTTTCTCTGCCATGTCATCCAACAGGGCGATGGTGGAGTTCCAGAAGCCTTTCATGTTGTAGAGAATCACCATTTTGTGATGGTAGCCGATGGTGTGGGCGGCGGCGATGGTGAAGATTTCATCCAGGGTGCCGACGCCGCCAGGAAGGGCTACGAAGATGTCGCTCTGGGCAAGCATCAGGTCCTTGCGGTCGCTGAGATTATCACACGGAATCTCAATGTCGAGGTCTGGGAAGGTTCTTCCTCCTCGCTCTACAAGCGTAGGAACCACACCGATGGTTCTGCCGCCATTCGCCTTCACTGCCTTGCCGATGCAATCCATCAGACCGGAGTTGCAGCCGCCGAAAACCAGGTCGTGGCCGTTCTCTGCCATCCACTTTCCCATCTCTTCAGTCAATGTGAAGAAGTCGGGGTCGATATTCTTATTTGCTGAACAAAAAACTGCTATTTTCATATTGCTTTATCTTCTATTTGATGAATGTTTTATCCGTTTTTTATAAATGTTTTAGGCAAAGGTACGTAAAAATATCGAGATTATTGGGCTCTTTTTGCGGATAATTTCTTAATTTTGCAAACAATAACTAATCTTATAAACAGGAAGAAAGATTTCTAACAAAACAAGACAAGAGAATGAAAAGGATTATCACATATAGTATCATCGCATTGTTGCAGGCGTCGGTGGCGCTTGCACAGACCTCTGTGTCGCTTGCAAAAACCTCTCCGAAGCCGAAGCTTCAGAAGCGGGAGAAGTATGAATGGCAGGGAGAGATTCCTACCTATGTAGAAACGCTGAAGAAGGAACTGACCTATCCGATGGCTTGGGGAAACAGTCCGATTAAGAACTTCAAGAAGTGGAAAAAGACGGCAAGGGCGAAGGTGTTCGAATGCATGATGACGCCTCCGAAAGCGGCTGCGGCTTGGGATATGGAAGTTTTGGGCGAGGAACAGAGAGACGGATATAAGGCGCAGAAAATCGCCTTCAATATCAACGCCTATTCCCGTATTACGGCTTATCTCCTGATTCCAGATGGCAAGGGACCATTCCCAACAGTCAATGCGCTTCATGATCATGGCGCTCATCTCTTTATCGGAAAGGAGAAGATGATTCGTCCTTTCTTTACTCCGGAAGAAAAAGATTCCCCTACGAAGCAGGCGCTCTGCCAGGAGATTCTGGATGATGCGGATGCGTGGGCAAAGCAACTTTACGATAATCAGTACGTGGGCGATTATCTGGCGAAGCATGGCTACGTAGTCTTTTCGGCAGATGCTCCGATGTGGGGAGAACGAGGCCGCAAGGAGGGCGTGGATAGAAACAAATACGACCTGATAGCCGGCAACATGATGATGCTGGGTAGAGACCTCTCTGCCTTCATGACTTACGATGATATTTCCAGCACCGAGTTCCTGGCTTCGCTGCCGATGGTGGATGCGAAGCGTATAGGATGCGTAGGCTGTTCGATGGGAGCCTATCGCTCGTGGATGCTCTCTGCATTATCGGATAGAATCAAGGCGGGTGCTTCCATCTGTTGGATGATTACCACCGATGCTCAGCTTACCCGGAGATTCGGAAGAAAGGAGAATGGCGGTTTTGCGAATTGTATCCCCGGTCTTCGCCAGTATCTCGACTATCCCCACATTGCTTCCCTCGCCTGTCCGAAACCGATGCTCTTCATCAATGGCACAAAAGACAAGCTCTTTCCCGTGCCCGGTGTAAAAGATGCTTTCGCCGAAATGCACAAGGTTTGGAAGAGTCAGGGAGCAGATAATCTGCTGGATACGGAGCTTTGGGACATCCCTCATTCCTGCGGATTGAAGGCGCAGGAGAAAATGCTGGAGTTTCTGGACAAGAATCTGAAATAGGGGTTAACAGAGTTAACAGTTAACAGCTGTTTTTCTGTACCTTCTTCTCTTAAATATTAAAAGTCTACTACGCTAACGCCATTTTTTAAGGGGTTAGCGTAGTAGACTTTTGTGTTTTTACTACAACCAAGTTTTAAATCATTACCTTACGGAACATAATTTAGGTTAGCTCAATGATGCAGCAAACTTGCCACTTCTTCTGGCAATATCACCTTGCAAGGCTGAGGACCAGGTAGGGGCTTTTCTCTTAGGAAAAGGAGGTATATTACATTCTTTCCCTGGGCAAATGGGGCGAGAGACACCTTTCTCTTCAGCTTTTCCAAAAGTCGGTCGGCATAATCAGGGGCTGTCCATTTACATTCTCCTACAAGTATTGTGTTCTTGTCAAAGAGGTCTTCTGCAACAACATCAAATTCAAGTTCCTCGTTGCCGACAGGGGTTTTCTTGCCTTCTTCAAAGATGGGAACCTTGCCCCACCAGCGTGAGGCTTCACCCCATGTGTGACCTTCTATGTCGCTACCACAGACAGCCAACTGGCACAGTCTTTCCCAAACCTCGGCAACATGACCGTTGAAACCGTCATTGATGAATTTCTTTGCAATGTTGCCACGTCCCAAGGCAATCATAGACTTGTTTGGTTCGATGAATCTGTAATAGAACGCCATGAATGGGTCATCTATCCGATAAAGAATCTTCTTTGTCTTCTGCGGATTTTCGCCAAATGGTACTTCCTTTCTGAGGAAAGCCATTTCTGTCAGAATTTTTATCGGTTTGGCAAGCTCTGCCGTAGTCTTGCCAAGAGCATCAGAAATGCTGGAATACTTCTGCTTTCCACTACCCACCGCAAGCATGATAGATGAATAGGGCGCGATATCTGATACCTCATCCATAAACAGACGGGCAGGCTCGTCATAGAGATTTCCCATTTCGTCTAATATCAGTTCTTGAATGGCTTCGTCCAAAGAGCAGAATCTTTCTCGTTGACTCCAGTACTGAGGCACTCCTCCCCATATAGAGTACTCTTCTACAAGTTCCTTGGCTGAGGTGTTGATGATTTCTTGCCACCAAGGCAACTTGACAGGACGTAGGATGAAAATACGGTCGGCTCTGCCATAAAGAGGTTCTGAACCTTGTAAGAGACCGTGCATCATTCTCTGTGAAGAGCCGCAGATGATGATGTTGCAGCGCAATTCATTTACTCCGGTAATACGCCTATCGAGGATTCGTTGTAGAGTAGAAGGTAATGCTGGATCTTTCTGAACTAGATATGGGAACTCGTCCAAGACAAGTGTTGCGTTTTCCTTGCAACGATAGTTGAAAGCCATGATGATGTCTTCCCAGGAAGAATACACAGGGCTGTCGAAGCCCGGATATTCCGTGCCTATGGTGCGTGCCAACAGACTTAGCTGGGTAGTTTTCTCGCTTAGGTTGGCTTCAAAGTAAATGTCTCCATCTTTCAACACTCTTCTGATGAGAGTTGATTTTCCAAGTCTCCTTCGTCCGTATATCACAATGAAGCTTGAAGCTTTAGACTCCAAAGCTGTCTGTAAAACAGCTTGTTCCCTGATTCTATCTACGAATTTCATAATTAGTGATTTTAGAATTACTAACTGCGAAATTACTAAAAAATAATGATGGATATGTACTTTATTACATATTTATATGGAAAATTACGTATATTTAATAATTGCTGCAAGCTGATAGCTCTTTAATATTGTTTGAAGACAGCAAAAGAATGTCTGTCAACATTTATAATAAAAAGAGCGGAAGAACAGCTGGGGTTAACAGAGTTAACAGTTAACAGCTGTTTTTCCGCTCTTTCTTCTATAAATCTGTAAAAGTCTACTACGCTAACCCCCTAAAAGATGGAGTTAGCGTAGTGAACTTTTTGAGTATGCTGAACGCGTCTTTACCACAACTCCTTAGGCGACAGGTCTTTATCCTTTCTGCCCATCAAGTAGTAATCGGCAAGGAACTGGAGGTTTGCCTGCGTAATCTTCAAGCCTTCTTCCTTTACATACTGGCTCGTAAAGATGTTTGCGTCAGGAATCAGGTTGTTTTCTATCAGTTTGCAGACAATTTCGTAAGGGAATGGGAGACCATTGCCGCTGATAATGCCAAAGCTGTCGGTCTCTGCACGCTCCTGTACATAGTATGGGTTCTCAGGCGATGCGATGCAATGAGCCAGACCGAAACTGATGTTGATGCCTGTATATGGACTTCCGCTTAAGATGATGCCTTTCTCGTATTTCTGAGGAAATCGGATGTCCTTTGGCAACTCGAATTCAATCTCCTTGAGGAATTCCTTCAGCGTCTTCACATCTTCCAGGAAGATGAACTTGTCTTCGTATCCCTTCGCTTTGAGCAGATTGTAGTCGTGAATCGCCTTCTCATGATCCACCTTTTCATATTGCTCTATAGCCTTCTTTCTGAACTCCTCATCCTCCCAGAGCTTGTGGGTAGGCATGTTCCTGCAAATCTTGCAGAGCCATTCGTAAGAAGTGAGCGCCAGGAGATTGTTTCTGCCGGCGATGGTCATTTCCATCTGCACAGAATAAGCGAGCGGTTCGGTGAGACCCTGAGGCGAGTTTGCCATCTGCTGGAGGGTAAACTGCAGGCGTTTCTGGTTGCCCACGTTGAAATAGCAGCCATAATGGAACCATGCCAAGGTGTCGCGACGGTGAATCTCATCCAACTCCTTGTTCTTCTCGATGTCCTCTTCGGTCGTTTCAGCGTTGCCCTCTATCTCAGGCATTTCGCTGAGATAAGTCAGAAGACGCTCGTTTTCCGGAGCCGTTTCATATTCTCTGTCGAGAATGTTGTAGGCAAGTTTGGCAGCCAGTTCCAGGGTTCCGAAGAGGAAAGGAACGGCTTCCTGTACGAAACTGCTCTGCTGGTAATGGTGCCAGAGCAGGAACTTGACATCAGCGATGTTGATTTCCTCAGGGTCGTAAGCCGGGTCATCTTCGTTGAGCGTACTCTTGATGAATTCGCTTTCTTTCTCATAGAAAGGAATGTAGGTGCCGTAGCGCTGCTTGCATTCTTCCGTGAAAGTTTTCCAAATGCCTGTGCCCGAAATCACATCTTCGAAATAACCGGCAATGCTGAGTGCCAGCTGCTTGGCTTCATCCATATTCTTGAAGTTATGGGTGTAGCACGCCTCGTCAAGAGCGTGGTATATTTCGTTGGCGAGTTCTGTATAATACAGATCTGTTTCGTCTGCTTTTTCGTATGGATGCAAAGCAATCCATTCTTGGGTGAAAATAACTTTTTTCATATATTTCAAGTTTTCTTGGTTATCTGTTTGTTGTAACTTTCATGCAAAGGTAATAAAATATTGCAGAAATCTGCAAGAAACTCACATTTTTTTCGTATCTTTGCACCCGAATTTAGGCAATCTTAATAAATGCGTGGGATTGCCGCAAGCGTTTCGGAAGGATTTTGCACCCTAATTCATGGCTGGGAGGGTGAATTCGGCCTTCCATTTAGATTATAATGAATTAAGGTTAAAAAGATTTGAAGACATTTGAAGAATTAGGCGTGAGCGAGGAGATTCGCCGTGCCATCGAAGAGCTTGGATTTGAGAATCCAATGCCAGTTCAGGAAGAAGTAATCCCATATTTGCTTGGTAATAAGAACGACGTGATTGCGTTGGCGCAGACCGGTACGGGTAAGACTGCATCTTACGGTATTCCGGTTATCCAGAAAACTGATGCCAGCAGCAAGCAGACACAGGCTATCATCCTCAGTCCTACACGTGAGCTCTGCCTCCAGATAGCAGACGATTTGAACAGTTTTGCCAAGTACATCGACGGTTTGCATATTGCCGCTGTTTATGGCGGTACCGACATCGGAAGCCAGATTCGCACCCTGAAGCATGGTGTGCAGATTATCGTGGCTACCCCTGGTCGTCTGCTCGATTTGATTAATCGTGGCGTGGCTCAGTTGGAGCACGTGAACAACGTGGTGCTTGATGAGGCTGACGAGATGCTGAACATGGGCTTCTCTGAGAGCATCAATGCCATCTTTGAGAACGTTCCGGAAGATAGAAACACTCTGCTCTTCTCGGCTACCATGAGCAAGGACATCGAGAAGATTGCCCTCAACTACCTGCACGACCACAAGGAAATCGTAGTGGGTTCGCGCAACGAGGGTGCTGAGCATGTAAACCACATCTACTATCTGGTAAATGCCAAGGACAAGTATCTCGCCCTGAAGCGCGTGGTGGATTTCTATCCACGCATCTTTGCGATTATTTTCTGCCGCACCAAGCTGGAGACTCAGGATATTGCAGATAAGCTGATTAAGGATGGTTATAATGCAGAGGCGCTGCACGGCGACTTGAGTCAGCAGCAGCGTGACCTCACCATGCAGAAGTTCCGCAATCATACCGTTCAGTTCCTGGTGGCTACCGATGTGGCTGCCCGTGGTCTGGATGTAGATGATCTGACTCACGTTATCAACTATGGTTTGCCTGATGATGTGGCAAGCTACACCCACCGAAGCGGCCGTACCGGTCGTGCCGGAAAGAAGGGAACATCCATCTCTATCATCCATACCAGAGAGAAGTTCAAGGTTCGCCAGATAGAGAAGCAGATTGGCAAGGAGTTCGTGGACGGCGTATTGCCAACCCCAGAGGAAATCTGCAAGAAGCAGCTCTTCAAGACGATGGACGACATTATGAAGACCGATGTGGACGAGGATCAGATTGAACCATACATGGCTGAAATTAACCGCCAGTTTGAGTACATCGACAAGGAGGACATCATCAAGAAGATGGTAACCATCACCTTCGGTAAGTTCCTCGATTACTATAAGAACGCTCCTGAGATTATCAAGCCTGAGACCGGCAAGGGCTCCCGTGGTGGCGAAGGTCGTGGAAGTCGTGGCGATGGCCGTGGTAAGGTTTCCAATGGTCGCAGAAAGCATGAGACTGAGGCTGGTTTCAAGAGACTGTTCATCAACCTGGGTAAGGCAGATGGTTTCTATCCGGGCGAAATCATGCAGTATCTGAACAAGCACGTGAAGGGTCGCCAGGAGGTGGGTCACATCGACCTGCTGAGTAAGTTTGCCTACATCGAGGTGCCTGAGGAGGATGCGAAGCGCGTGATGAAGGCTTTGAACGGTACTGAATACAAGGGCAGAACCGTGAGATGTAACGATGCTGATGAGGAAGGTCATGGCAGAGCAGCCCGCGGCGGACGCAGTTCTGAGGGCAGAGGCGGTCGTGGTTCAGAAAGAGGCGGACGCAGAGGTTCTTCGAATGATGCAAGAGACTCTCGAGATGCTCGTGGAAAGGGAGGACGTGGAAGCCGTGGTGAATCTCGTGGCGGCAGAAAGTCTCGTCCTCAGGAGGATACAGGCGATTGGCGCCAGTTCTTCCAGAACAACGACAACGTGAAGTTCAAGGGTGAGGAACCAAACTTCGAGGAAGAAGGTTGGGCTCGCCGCAGACCTAAGAAGAAGTAATTTAGGCAGCGATTTATAATAAGATGAAAGTCTGCATCAAAGGGATGTTTTGATGCAATATCCATATTTTGCGGTAAAAATACAGCAATTTCTTTGGTAAATTGCGGTGTTTTTACCGCAATTTTTGTATATTTGCAGCCGTAAACATCAAATTTATTATATCTTTATACGCAATTTTAACCCTAAAAGATATTCTGTAATAAGTTAATGAAGAAAACTATTCTTATCGCTTGTCTGGGACTGGTAAGTCTGGGCTTGCAAGCACAGAGCATTTCGCTCGCTGGTGAATGGAATGTGGAGTTGGGAAAGAGCGGTAGTGCTTTCGCCAAGAGTAAGCGTGCCTCGCAGGGTGAGGTGAAGCGTGCCATTCTTCCCGGTACCATCGATACGAACCATCTGGGATTCGCTCCGAAAGATACGATGGAAACAACGCATCTTACGAGACTCTATGCCTATAAAGGAGCTGCAAGATATTCCAGAACCATCAATATCCCGAAGGACTGGAAGAAGAAGCCGGTTGAACTCTTCCTGGAGCGTACCCGACCGACATGGGTGTATGTGGATGGAGAACTGGTGGATTCCTGCAACTTCATCTCTACTCCCCAGCGCTATCTTCTGCCAAAGAAGGTGAAGCCGGGCAAGCATCTCCTGGAAATCGTGGTGGATAATGGAAGAGGTGTGCCTGAGCAGGTTTACGGCTCCAGCCATGCTTATACAGAAGATACGCAGACCAACTGGAATGGAATTATCGGAAGGATAGAACTCCAGCTAGCCAGCTCTGTAGAGAGCAAATCTGCAGAAACTCTAACAGGAGCAATCCCTAGCCGTTCTGTAGCTTCTCCTTTTGCCCTTCAGATGCCTGATTTCGCCAAGGATTTCCATATCGAAGGCGCTCACTTTTACGCCAATGGCCATAGGATATTCCTCCGTGGCAAGCACGATGCGGCTGTATGGCCGCTGACGGGACATGTGGAGATGAGCGTGGAAGGCTGGATGAAGTATCTCGGAACCTGCAAGGAATATGGAATCAACCATGTGCGCTTTCATTCCTGGTGCCCACCGGAGGCGGCTTTCGTGGCAGCGGACAACCTGGGAATCTATCTCCAGCCGGAGCTTCCTTTCTGGGGTTCTTTTGATAAGAAGGATGAAAGGCTGATGGCGTTCCTGCATCAGGAAGGCGAGAACATCCTCAGAGAATATGGTCATCATCCATCTTTCAGAATGATGGCGCTGGGGAATGAACTCTGGGGCGACATCGACAAGATGAAGGAGTTTGTGGATGATTTCCGCAAGATTGCGCCAGATAAATACTATACCTTCGGAAGCAATTACTATCTCGGTTATCAGGGAATAAAAGAAGGAATGGATTACTTCACCACTTGCCGCATCGGAGGTGAGGGATGGGGCAAATACAATACTCATACCCGTGGTTCCTTCTCGTTTGCCGATGCCTACGATGGAGGAATGATCAATCATTTCCATCCTAATTCTACAATGAATTTTGATGAGGCTTGCGATAAGGCAGGAATCCCAATCATCTCTCACGAAACAGGCCAGTTTCAAACCTATCCTGACTATCGGGAAATAAAGAAATACACCGGAGTGCTTCATCCTTATAACTTTGAAGTGTTCCGCCGCAGGCTGGCTGCAGCCGGAATGCTCTCGCAGGCAGATGATTTCCACAAGGCTTCGGGCTTATGGAGCGTGAAACTCTATAAAGCCGATATAGAGATGGATTTGAGAACCCGGAATATGGCGGGCTTCCAACTGCTCGATATTCAGGATTATCCCGGTCAGGGAAGTGCTTTCGTAGGCATCCTGGATGCGTTTATGGAGAGTAAGGGAATCACTACGCCCGAGGAATGGCGCCAGTGGTGTTCGCCTGTGGTTCCTCTGCTGGAAATGAAAAAGTTCTGCTTCGAGGATGGCGAGAAGATTCAGGCTAAGGTAAAGGTAGCCAATTATGGCGGTTCTTCGCTGAAGGGCAAGAAACTGAAATGGCATCTGGCTGCCGAGAACGGATTGTTCTGTATGGATGATGGAACTTTCAGCACCAAGGATGGTGAAGTGAGAAAGAATGTGAGCGACTTGATGGCTGAGGATGAGGGAGTATTGAACATCTTTTCATACGATGAAGGTTTGGTGGATGTGGGTGAACTGAATGGTGTTTTCCACGTGCAGAAACCTACCAAGCTGCTTCTTACATTAAACATTGAAGGAACAGAGGCGAGAAACTCCTACGAACTTTGGGCTTATCCTAAGAAGGCTTTGGAAAAGAAGGGCGTTATCATAGCCAAGGATTTGAATGAGGAAGTGGTGAAAGTCTTGGAACATGGCGGAAAGGTGCTTTGGATGCCTACGGCTTCCAGTCATTTCGTGGCTGCCGATGATACGCTTTCGCAGGCAGATAATGCTACTCCTTATACTGTTGGCGGACTCTTCCAGACCGATTACTGGAACTATCGCATGTTCAAGACCATCTGCGAGAACAACAAGAAGAAAGTTTCTCCAGGAACCCTGGGCATTCTGACGAATCCGGAACATCCGATATTCAAGGGATTCCCTACGGAAATGCACACCAACTGGCAATGGTTCCCGGTTATCAAGGAATCGCATCCGCTGGTGCTTGACAACTTCGCCAAGGATTATCGTCCGATTGTTCAGGTGATAGATAATATCGAGCGGAATCATAAGCTGGGTTTGGTAATGGAATGGAAGGTGGGAGCCGGAAAGCTCCTCGTCTGCATGAGCGATTTGGAGAAGGCTGCCAAATACCCGGAAGGCAAGGCTTTCTATCAGAGTGTACTGAACTATATGCGCTCTGCCGATTTCAATCCATCTGCAGAAATAACGGTGGATGAATTGAAGAAGAAACTCGCAGAAGAGCCTAGAAAGATTACGATGAAGGAATTGAATAATATCTCGCAATATTAGTTGCGAACCTATAAGAAAAAGTAAGAGCGGAAAGCCAGGAGTTAACAGGTTAACAGTTAACAGCTGATTTTCCGCTCTTTTCATATCATCCTGAGACTAATCTTTATCCCAGGATAAACCTTTATATCATCTCTGTTGATTCAGAGATAGGATTTACTTTGCATTGATCTCCTTCAAGAGGCGGTCTGCGTGTCCCCACTTATCCATCAGGTAGAGCACATAGCGGATGTCCACGCCGATGCAGCGAGCCAGGCGCTTGTCGAAGTTGATGTCAGAGCTGAGGCTGTCCCAGTTGCCATCGAAGGCAAGACCAATCAACTCTCCCTTGCCGTTGAACATAGGGCTACCAGAGTTACCACCGGTAATATCGTTGTTGGTGAGGAAGCAGAGCTGCATCTTGCCAGTCGTCTTATCCTGATACTTGCCGAAATCCTTCTCAGAGAGGAGCTCGTGCATGATAGGCTCAGCGTAGTAATCGATGAACTTATCGCCCTGCTTCATCTTCTCAACGAGGCTCTCGGCTGTGGTGTAGTAGCCTGATGGCTTGCCACCGAGGTCGAAACCGCCTACCTGACCGTAGCTCAATCGCATGGTGAAGTTGGCGTCGCTGTAGTGAGGCATGTCTTCCTCCATACGGAGCTTGGCAGCGCAGAGATACTTCTCCTGCTCGGCGATGCTATCGTTGATGCTGCCCATCTGAGCAGCGAAATCTGCAAATACATCGTTCAGATCCATACCGAAGCTTACGCCTGGATCCTTCTCATATCCCTTCTTGTTGAAATAGAGCTTGGCGCCCTTCTTCATGATGAGCGACTTCTCCCAGAGATAATCCACATACTTGGCGTAGTTGCCGCCAAACTCAGCGTCGATGGTCTTGTAGAACTTAGGCAACCACTTGGCATCTACGTGCTCCTTGTAGTTCTTCAGAAGGGTAGCGAGCACCTCCTTATCGAGCGCCATATCCCATTCTGCAGAGTTATCTTCAAACTCATGAAACTGCTTCTTCTTGTTCTTCTCTGGGCCCTTTACCTCCATGTTGGTCTGGAGTTTGATGGCACGGGTAGAGAACTCGATGTTGCTTCTTCTTGTGAAAGATTCAGCGAAGTTGGTCCAGGCATACTTCACGTCTGCGCTCTCCTTGTAGAGCTTGGCGAGCTTATTGAAATCTACCTTGTGGGCAAGATCGTTGGCTGCTTTGGCTGTATCCTGCCAAGCACGGAGACGGGTTTCGTACTCACGCTTCAGATTAACGATGCCGATAGAGTCGATACACTTGTTCATACCGATGGCATTCTTCCAGTAGTTGGAGCTCTGGGCGTACTTGCTGTCATACTTGATGCGCACAGCCTCGTCGGCACGCATGTGCTTCTGCATTACCTCCTGCTTTACGCCACGAACCTGGGCACGAGGCGCATTCTCAGCATCGCGCATAGTCTGGATTCCGTAGCTTGAAAGATAGCGCTCTGTGCTGCCTGGGTAACCCATGGTCATCGCATAGTCGCCATCCTTGTAACCCTGGAGAGAAACCTGTGCCCAACGCTTAGGCTTGTAAGGCACATTATCCTTGCTGTAGGCAGCAGGACCATTGGTCTTAGGGTCGGCATAGATGCGGAATACAGAGAAGTCGCAGGTCTGGCGAGGCCACATCCAGTTGTCTGTATCGCCACCAAACTTACCCATAGACTTTGGTACGGTGAAAACCAGACGCAGGTCGGTGAAGTCGCGGTAAGTAGTAGCGTACCATTTGTTGCCCTCGTAGAAAGGCTGAACGGTGATATGGAGGGTAGAATCGTTCTTCTTCGCCTCTTTAGTCATCTCGTTCTCCAGAGAATCGATGAGTTCATCGCGCTTCTTGTTGTCGAGTTTCTCGTATCCGAGGCTCATCACCTTATCGGTTACATCTTTCTGTTCAACCATAAAGCTGACGAACATATTCTCGTTAGGCAATTCCTCTGCGTAAGATTTTGCAAAGAAACCGTTGAGCATATAGTCGTGCTCCACGGTAGAGTGGCTTCTGATAGCCTCGAAACCGCAATGGTGGTTGGTAAATACCAAACCGTCTGGAGAAACGACTACGCCTGAGCAATAGCCAGAGAAGTTAACCACAGCATTCTTCAAGGCGTTCTCGCCGTTGTAGAGCTGGTCGTAAGTCATACTGAAGCCTTCGCGCTGCATCATCTCATATACAGCGTTAGGCAAGTTGTAAATCGTCCACATTCCCTCGTCAGCGTGAGCGGTATTGATTCCGCAGAACGCCATGATAGAGGCGATAAGGACCGTTGCTTTTTTCTTCATTACTTGTTTTGTTTTCTATTTTTATTATGATGTTATTTATTACTTGGGACGAACTTGGGACATACTTGGGACATTTGCACTTTCCCTTTATTTATTAAGGTTGTTTTCCTGCCGAGTAATTTGGTGAATACTTTTTGTAAGTATCCAAGCCGTTATCATCTGATAGGAAGATGATGGTGTCTATGAAATAGTAGTTGCCGTCATCTCCAACCAATACATTATTGGGCACGGCATCAAAGATGTCGTGAATGCCATTGGTGAAATATTCTCCATTGTCTTCTGCGTGAAAACCGATGCGCTCAAACTCAGCCTTGATTTCTTCGGAAGTAGCTTCCCTCGCATTTACAACAAGTTGTTGGCGAAGGACAGCACAAACTTTTCCATCTCGATTCTGTGAGAAACCGATGAAATCGTAGGGGCATGCTGTGAAGTATTGGTTGTGAGCCACAATTCGTTCAAAGAAAGGAGTAAGGTTGTCGTCAGAATAACGGAAGTCGTTAAGTTTATAAACGTGTATTCCATCATAGGCCATATAAACCTCGTTCTCTGAACCTCGGTCAGAGAACACACCTAATGATTCTGGATTTTCAATCCAGCAATCATTCTCCTTAGCCCAGTCTTTTAACCTTGCAATTTGGACTCCCTTGCAAGCCGTTGTTCCCGCAAGCGCTTGAATTGAGCTAAGCACTCCTCCAGCGAAAGCGGATGCTCTCGCCAATAAGCCATGCTCTTTTGCATCTGGGCATTGACTTTCTTGTGATAATCGTTCAGTTGTATCTCCATCCATTTATGTATTATATTGTTAGAATATTTCGTTTGCAAAGTTACGACTATTTCCCGAATTTTCCAAGGCTTCGCTTGATTTTCTTCATAATCTGCCTTTTTGCCGATAACATTCCTGGTGATAGAACCTCCTGTTCCAGCATATCCAGAGCCATTCTTAACTCTTCGAGGAGTTCGGGATAGTATTTCATCTGCTCGTAGGCGAGCTTCATGCAGTAGCAGCGGATGGCGTAGGGCTGGGAACAGGCGGTAATCTTGGCGATGCAGAAATCGATGAAATCAGAACGGAGTGATTCTTCCTCGAAAGGCTGACGGAGAAGGAGTTGGAGCATCAGGCGGCGCTTGGTCTCATTCTTCTCTACGAGAACCCTATTTATCAAGTCATCATGCTTCTGAAAGAGCCATAGGTTGTTGGCTTCATCGAAATGGGTTAAAGCCCAAAGCGCATTGAACGATACACGGTCGTTTTCATCGAAGGTGAGCTGGTAAAGCTCTTCCTTCAGGTGGTCGTTCTCCTTACCTTGTGTCATGATGCATATCTTGTTGATATCGTTCATATTGATCTTGTCTTGTAGTATCTTTCTCATGCTCTTTATTTTTTATGAGGGAATAATCGTTGCAAAGATATACTTTTATGAGGGAATAACGAAAAGGAAGATTACTTTTTTTGAGAATTCTCGGACTATTTCTTGTTTTTGATGTATAAAATGGGAGAAAAAGTCAAGTTGAACAATCGATGGATTCATAGTTGTACGTCTAAAGGTTTATAGTTGTACAACTGAAGGGTGTGTAGTTGTACAACTAAAAGGTGTACAGTCGTACAACTAAAGGGGGTATTGTTGTACGATTAAAAGGTGTTGTCACTAGGCTCGGCAGACCTGCTGACTGCAGTGAGCAGACCTGCTGACTAGGCTCAGCAGAGCTGCTGAGCCTAGTGGCAACTTTCCAGAAGCAGTCTCCTTGAACTCCATATTCTATCTCTTTGAACCTGATCAGACGCCTTCTTTCACTTGCGCAGTCATATTCTTCAGCTTACGGAGCCGTATCCTTCGGTTAACGGAGCCGTATCCTTCAAAATACTCAGTCGTCTCGTTTCGTTCACTCAGCCGTTTGCTTTAGCTCTTATAGGGCGCCTTGCTGGCTGCTATTATATCCTGAGTATTGCTCGGGACCAGGAACATTGGGTCCTTTTGTCTATTCTTGAACCGCATGTGAAGGTTCTGTATAATATAAACAAAAGAAGTCCGTGGACTTACACATTGTCCACGGACTTCTTGGAATATAATCTCAATGATTGGAATCTCTTACTTTCTAAAGTATTTTCCCACCACTGGCAGACTCTTCAATGGGAAATCCTTCTTCACGAGATAAGCGGCGAAGATGAGGATGAGCACCGTGTTGATGAGGCAGGCAATTCCACTGGAGAAGTATCTGTTAGCCTCGGTCATTCCTGCGAAGAGGATGAGGGCGAAAACCACATAAATCATAATCTCCTTCACCGGATAGTTGATTGGATACTTCTTCTGACCCACAAAGTAGGAGAGAAGCATGGCTGTTCCATATCCAGCAAAACCAGCCCAGGCACAGGCGATGTAACCATAAACAGGTACGAAGATAACGTTGATGGCAATCAATACCGCACAACCGATGCCTGAGAAGTAAGCACCCCAGATGGTCTTGTCGATGAGCTTGTACCAGAAACTGAGGTTGAAGTAAACTCCCATCATGATTTCGGCAGCCATTACGATAGGCACTACCTTCAAACCATCCCAGTAGTCGCGACCGATGATGTGGCGCAATACATCCAGATAACCTACTACCACCAGGAAGGCGAGCAGGGTGAAGATGACGAAATATTTCATCGCCGAAGCGTAAGTCTGTCGGTTGTCCTTATCCTTTGCCTTGCCGAAAACGAACGGCTCGTAAGCATAGCGGAAAGCCTGGGTAATCATCGCCATGATCATCGCAATCTTACTGGCTGCTCCGTAGATTCCGAGCTGCGCATGCGCATCGCCCTTCTCATAGATGTAAGGGAAGAGAATCTTGTCGGCTGTCTGGTTCAGAATACCGGCAATACCGAGCACGAGGATTGGCCAGCTGTAGCCCATCATCTTCCTGACGAGCACCTTACATTCGTTCCAGGAACATTTCTCGCCCATGAATCCTTCCTTCAGTTCCTTGTAGAAACAGAAGGTGATGGAGGCGGTGCAAACCAGGTTGATGTAGAAAGCATAACCCACATCGTGACCATCCATGATGACGTAGTAAACCAGGTTGAGCGCAATGTTCAGACCGATGAAGAGCAACTTGAAGGCAGCAAACTTCAGTGGGCGCTTCTTGTATCTGAGGTAAGCGAACGGGATGCACTGGAAGGCATCAATAGCCACGGTTACGAACATGGTCCATACATAAGCCGGATGGTCGGCGTAGCCCATCGCATCGCTCAAAGGCGTGATGAAGAGGAATACCAGGGCGATGAAGAGTAGGGAGGTGAAGCCCACCATGCTCAATACCGTGTGATAAACCTTTTCTGAGTTTTCTCCCTCCTTGTTGACAAAACGGAAGAAGGTGGTCTCCATTCCGTAGGTCAGGATAACGAGGAGTAACGCCGTATAGGCGTACATGTTGGTGATGACACCATAACCACCACTTGCGGCGCTGATCTTAGCCGTATAGAGTGGTACAAGCAGATAGTTGAGGAATCTGCCGATGATACTGCTCAAACCATAGATGGCGGTATCCTTTGCGAGTGATTTTAAACTTGCCATTATCTTTCTTAATGTTGAATGTTAAGTATTAAATGTTAAATTGGGCTTGCGCCGTCATTCAAAGATTATCTGTGTAAATCTGTGAAATCTGTGGGAGACTCTTATCCGAAGAATAAATATGCTATAGCGATTGCTGCGATGACTCCTGCCAAATCGGCAAGCAAGCCGCAAGCCACGGCGTGGCGGGTATTCCTGATGCTTACGCTTCCGAAATATACAGCCAAGATATAGAAGGTGGTGTCGGTGGAACCCTGGAAGATGCAGCTCAATCTGCCCACAAACGAATCAGGACCATAGTTCTTCATCGCCTCCAGCATCATGCCTCGTGCACCACTTCCCGACAGCGGTTTCATGATGGCGGTAGGCAGGGCGCCTACGAAATCGGCATTCAAGCCGCATTGTTCTACCGACCACGAAATGCCTTGAATCACCATATCCATCGCTCCCGAAGCACGGAACACGCCAATGCCCACAAGGATAGCTACGAGATAAGGGATAATCTTCACCGCAGTAGTAAAACCTTCCTTCGCTCCCTCGATAAATGCATCATATACATTCACTTTCTTCCAGAAACCAGCCAGGATGAAGCAGAGGATGATGCCCAGGAGAATCATGTTAGAAGCCAAGGTGGTAACCGTGTTCATCGTATCCTTGTCCATCTGTCCGAATCCCCAAATGATGATGCCTACGAAGGCGCACATTCCCAACAGAGTAGCGAGCAATACCGGTTGCAGGATGTTGATGCGCTGCCAGAGCGAAGTGATGATGATTCCGGCAAGCGTAGCCACGAGTGTAGCTATCAGGATAGGGATGAAGACATCCGTAGGCTGGGCTGCTCCATAGGAGGCACGGAAGGCAAGGATGGTGGTAGGGATGATGGTGAGTCCTGAGGTGTTCAGAACCAGGAACATAATCATCGGGTTCGTTGCCGTGTCCTTCTTCGTATTAAGCTCCTGCATTTGCTGCATCGCCTTCAATCCGGTAGGCGTTGCCGCATTATCGAGTCCCAGCATATTCGAAGCGATATTCATGAAGATGCTTCCCATCACCGGATGGTTCTTCGGAATATCGGGGAAGAGACGGGTGAAGACCGGGCTGAGCGCTCTTGCCAACACATTCACAACTCCCGCCTTCTCTCCAATCTTCATGATGCCAAGCCAGAGGGCGAGCACGCCCGTCAGTCCGAGAGAAATCTCGAAGGCATTCTTGGAAGAATCGAAGGTGGAATCTACAATCTTCTGGAAGATAGTCGTATCTCCCATTGCCAATCCGATGAGTGCGAAGATGAACGCAATCACGAAAAATGCTATCCAAATGTAATTTAAAACCATAATTGTTTCATCTTGCGGTTTTATCAACCGCTTTTATTGTGATAATGTTCTTGTCACAGAATAATATAATACCTGATAATCGGGTGCAAAAGTACAACTTTATCACAAAATTCCAAAGAAATTCGGACTGAAAATCACAAAATTCCTATTGTTTTAAGGCGTTTTATCACAAAATTCCATGCTTTTCTCTCTTCGCTATCACATTATTCCCTATTCGTTATACTTTTTTAATCTCTCTTTTTATCCGATTTCAGAAAAAAGATGTACTTTTGCCGCTCAATTCATGAAAGACAGGAATTTGGTTATACAAAAACATTATTAAGGAAGCAAAGGACTTCTGTTATATTTTATAGTATGGACAAGAATGAGAGAATATATAACGAGCAAGAGATGCCCGCAGAAACGAAAAAGAATCATTCCGCTGATGCGGATAGAGTAAAGGAAGTATATAAGGTGACGATAGCGGGAAGCATCATCAATGTGGTGCTGCTCGTACTGAAGTTTGCTGCAGGTATCCTCGGACATTCTGCAGCCATGATAGCGGATGCCATCCATTCGCTTACCGATTTCGCCACCGATGTGGTGGTACTGGTATTCGTAAAACTGGGCAATAAGCCGATGGATAAGGACCATGATTATGGGCATGGCAAATACGAGACGCTTGCCACAGCCATCATCGGTATTTCGCTCTTCGTGGTGGGTGTGATGATCTGTTATTCTGGCGTAACCAAGACTTATCGTGCCATCTGCGGCGAGACATTGCAGCAGCCGGGCGTTGTAGCCTTGATTGCTGCCATTGTAAGTATCGTGATGAAGGAATGGGCTTATCAGTTTACGGTTAAAGCCGGAAAGAAATATCATTCCGAGGCTGTAGTGGCGAATGCCTGGCATCATCGTAGCGATGCTTTATCGAGTATCGGAACGATGTTCGGTATTGGTGGCGCCATCATCCTGGGAGAAAAGTGGGCGGTGCTCGATCCGCTGGCTGCCATCATCGTGAGCGTCTTCATCATCAAGGCCGCCTGGGGACTGGTGATGCAGTCTGTGAAAGAACTGACGGATGCCAGTCTTCCGGAAACGGAGGAAGATGAAATCCTGAAGATTGCGAACGAAGAGCAGGGAGTGGGAGAGATTCATAACCTGCGTACCCGTCGCATCGGAAACAAGATTGCGATAGAAATGCACGTCCGTATGCCGGGTTCTCTTTCGCTTTATGAGGCGCATGAGCATGCTACTCACATAGAAACAAAACTGAAGCAGCACTTCGGTGCAGATACCCATGTGGGAATCCATCTCGAACCGATAAAAGTGAACGGAAAATATCAGAAACCGGAATAACTGAAATAAAAGGAAATAGCCGGAATAAAAGGAAACGAGCCTTGACGGAAGGAAGAAACCTCCATCAAGGCTCGTTTTTTTATTTGATATCCGAATCGTGTTTCGGATATTTATCATCTTTTGGGATGATTATTATCTGATTATATTATCGGCCGAGATTTACGCTGGCTCCTGCCATAATCCACAAACCTGGCTGCTTAACAGCTGTGAGGTCGTAGTAGCGGTGGCAAGTGATGTTGTCGGCTTTCACGAAGATATTGTATTTCTTCTCGTCCCACATCAGTTTGCAATCTACCTTGGTATATGGATGATAGCCATTCATTCTCTGCTGCCATCTTACGCTCCAGGAAGCTGAAAGCTTGCTCCAGATCTGATGATCCAGTCCGAATACTGCCTTGTGCTTGAGATACTCTAATGCATAGAGTGATTTCAGAATGTTTGTCTCGGTCTTATGATCCTGATAGATGTAAGCATAACCCAACTTGATGCGGGTGATGAAACTGTTTGGTACCAACTCTCTCATGTAGATGGTAGCATCTACGTTGTAGCCCATGTTGTTGAGCTTTCCGATGTTCATTACATGATACTTGTCATTCTGCTCGGTCACGGATGTCTGAACCCAGTCAATCATGTTGGTGCCGTGCGCATAGAATCCGCTTACGGTTGCGGCAAAACCAGTCTGGCGATATTGAGTTCCCACCTTGAAGGTTGAGTTCTTCTCCGGGTTTAGGTTGATGTCGCCCTGCTGCACCGCATTACTTATATATAAGTCGGTGTAGGTAGGCATTCTCAATGCCTTGTTCCAGGAAGCGTAGAACTTCCAGTTGTCGTTAGGACGATAACTCATATCCACACCAGGATAGAAGCGGAAGTCGTTGTCCAAACCGGTGTTCTTGTTGGCCAAGACACCAGCCGACAAGGTGAAGCCGCCGAAGATGAAGTTGTGCTCCAGCATGATGTTGGTATTGGTGCGCTCGCCCTTTCGGGTATATTGACGATCAGAACCCGAGATATCTTTATAGTCTTTCTCTGCGAGTTCCTCGCCCAATGCAGTAGAGTAGATGCACTCCTTGCTGATGTCGAAACCCACTGCGGTCTTACCCAAAGCCCAAGCCACGTTGGCATTCAGTCCACAACCATAAACATCTAGGTCGTGATAGTTCTCGCCTGCTGCAGCTCCAGCCTTTCCACGAATCAGCTGATAGTGATCCTTGAATTTGTTATAATAGAATTGAGGCGCAATCTCCCAGGTCTTCTCCTGGTTATGCAGACTCAGATTGAGCGAAGCCAGACCGTGGTCTGTCTTCTCATATTGGTTGTTATATTTGGCGCTGTAGAAAGTATTGGCACCATAGCTCTGGCTAGCAATACCCAACTGGGCGTTGATGTCGAAACGCTGGTCGTAAGAGAAAGAGAGATTGCCGTAGCCCTGTCCCTTCTCGAAGTCGCTGTTCTCCGTGCCGCCATCCGAGCGTTTGTAGCCTCCGCTTACGGAATAAGCCTGGGTCCACTTGCCCGTTTCAAAAGCCGTCTGCACACGTCCCTGTGCTCCGAAACTTCCAAAGCTTCCGCCTTCTACACTTGCAGATACCCCCTCACTCTTAGCCTTCTTGGTTACGATGTTGATGGCACCATTGAAGGCTGAAGTTCCGAATAAGCGCGATGCTGCCCCCTCGAGCACTTCTATGTGGTCGATGTCAGCAAGAGCTACAGGAAAATCAGAAGCATTGTGACCAGTCTGAGGATTGGAAATGTTGACGCCATTCAAGAGAATGGTAATCTGGTCAAAGGTTCCACCATTGATGGAGATATCCGTCTGAACACCAAAGCCACCACGCTGACGGACATCCACGCCGGTAGCTAATTTCAATACATCGTTGATAGTCTGCGCAGCCGCACGATGAATATCGTCGCGGGTAATGACAGACACAATCTTAGGTGACTGCTCTACAGTCATCGGCGCACGAGATCCGGTAACGCTTACCGCATCCAGCTCGTAAGCCTTTCCGCCCTTGTAGAGGGTAGAATCAACCTTGGCTCCCTCTGTGCTTACGCCTGCTGCCTTAGCATGGCTCAGGGTAGCAACGCTGAGTGCACCAACAAGTACCTCTCTTCCCAAAACTGCGAAGAGTGAGTAGCTCTTGTTAGAGAATCGGTTGAACTTCAAGCTGTTGCGCTTGTTGAAAATTGTTTTGTACATTAAATTAAATGTTTATAAATGAATAATAAATCGAAGCCTTCCGCCTTCCCGGCTTTCGGCATTCGGGGTGCAAAGGTACTGCCTTTTGGGCAACTGACAAAATAAAATGTGAATTATTTTTTCAACTGCTGATGCAAAGCTAATGTAAATCAAGGTCGGTTTCCTACCTCACAAATCGTATTCAATTCAGCCTTCTTGTGGCATAAAAAAGTATTAATTAGGCATAATCCTCAATAGTGTGATGCGATTTTCTTAAAGAAACATTCGCTTTTTCAGATTATTCTTGTATCTTTGCAGTTGATATGGGCAGCATTCAGCAATCAGAATACTGCTGTCACAATTTTATGGTAATTAGAAATTAAAAAGAAAGGAACAGATAAGATGGAAAAGATCAACGTAAAAGAACTGAATGACAACGTCTTCGAGACTATTGGTAAGGAGTGGATGCTGGTATGTGCCGGCAACAAGGATCATTTCAATATGATGACCGCCTCTTGGGGCTGTTTGGGATGGCTTTGGAACAAGCCGGTGGCTGTGGTCTTTATCCGTCCGGAGCGTTTCACCCACGGCATCATCGAGGAGAATGAATTCATGACTCTCTCTTTCCTCGGCAACAGCGAGGAGGCTCGAAAGATTTATAGCTTCTGCGGTTCCAAGAGCGGACGTGATTTTGATAAGATGAAGGAAACAGGACTGATTCCTGTAGAAACTGATAACGGCAGCATCGCCTTCGAGCAGTCACGGCTCACCCTGGAATGCCGCAAACTTTATAAGGACAGTATGACCGCCGAGAAGTTCCTCGACAAGGACCTGCTCCAGTGGTATGGTGCCAAGGGTGGATTCCACGATGTTTATGTTGTGGAGATTACCAATGCTTATAAAAAGTAAAAATTAAAATATGGCTCAAGAACAAACAGCAATTCGTGAACGCCAGAAAACCAGGCTCAAGGAGCCGGGGCGTTACGTGGTAATGATGTTCAACGACGACTTCACACCGATGGACTTCGTGGTAGAAATCCTCGAATCCATCTTCTTCAAGTCGCAGGCTGAGGCTGAAGCAATCATGCTCAAGGTTCATCACGAAGAAAAAGCCGTGGTGGGCACCTACAGCTATGACATCGCCAAGAGTAAAGTGGAGAAAGCGATGGAGAAAGCCCGTACGCAGAAGTTTCCGCTTAAACTCACTTATATGCCGGAATAGGCGTTGATTTCGGGGAAATATCCCCAATATATGCTAAGAAAAAGAAAGGAAAAAATAGAATGGACAGTATGGGATTGACCCGATATATGAGTGTTCTGATGGACGATGCCATGAAGCAAGCCCGGTTCTTCGACCACGAGTTCGTGATGCCCGAGCACATGCTGCTGGCGTTGCTCAGGCAGTATGCATTCTGTCAGGCGCTGCAGGAAGAAGGCGTAGACAGCCTCAAGATGCACGAAGACTTGGTGGAATGGCTCGCCAAGCAGGAGCGTGTGCCTGAAACCATCAAGTATCTGCCAGAGCCGTCATCGCTCTTCAAAACCATGTTTGGAACGGCGTGCGCCCTGGCTGCTGCTGCCGACAGACAGCTGGTGAATGTACCCCATTTTGTGCAGGCGATGTTTGGCTTGCAGAATTCAGAAGCCGCCTTCCTGCTGTGCAAGAATGTGGGCGACCGGCAGGGCGAGTTCCTGGCGAGCGTTGACAGTTATTATCCTATTGGAGAAGATACAGGAGAGGCTGGCATGGGCATGGGAGCAGACTTTGATGATGACGATTATGCCAACGAGTATGACGACGACGAGGAAGAAGGCAGAAGACAGGTTGTACAGGATTGGCATCAGCTGGTTACCTGTATTTCTGACAAGGTAGAAGAGCACAATCCGCTCATCGGAAGAGAACAGGAACTGGACAGAACCATCCAGGTGCTCTGCCGTGCCGAGAAGAACAATCCGCTCCACATCGGAGAAGCCGGAGTCGGCAAGACAGCTCTGGTCTATGGTCTCGCCAAACTCATCAACGAAAACCAGGTTCCTGAACGCCTCAAAGGGGCTCGCATCTACGGCATGGACATGGGTCAGATGCTTGCCGGTGCCCAATATCGCGGCGATTTCGAGAAACGCATCAAGATGGTGATGGAGGGAGCCGTGAAGGAAGGCAATACCATTATCTACATCGATGAGATTCATAATATGATAGGTGCCGGTCGTGGCTCTGATGGCGGACCTGATGCATCCAATATGCTGAAGCAATATCTGGAGGCAGGCGATATCCGTTTCATCGGCTCTACCACCTACGAGGAATATAACCGTTACATGGCTCAGAGTAAGGGCATCGTGCGTCGGTTCCAGCAGATAGATATCAAGGAACCTACCGAGGAGGAGGCTATCAAGATATTGGAGGGCTTGCAGTATAAATACAATAAGTTCCACAACGTAACCTATCGCAAGGACGCCCTGGAATATGCCGTCCGTGCCAGCGCCAAATATATCAGCAACCGCTGTCTGCCAGACAAGGCCATCGACCTGATGGATGAGGCGGGTGCTTATCTGGAGGTGCATCCGGTAGAATCTCGCCAGCGCTCTTATGTTACCAAGTCTATCATCCAGCAGATTCTGATTAAAGTCTGCAAGATTGATGCGGCTGCGATGAAAGATGAGAATAACGATGCTCTGGCTACGCTCCGCCAGCGCATACTCGACAAGATTTACGGTCAGGACAAGGCTGTAGACAAGGTGGTTGAGGCTGTGATGATGGCAAAGGCGGGATTGACAGATGATGACAAGCCATTGGCTTCGCTCCTCTTCGTGGGACCTACCGGAGTAGGAAAAACCGAGGTGGCACGGCAGTTGGCCAAGGAACTCGGCATCGAACTGGTACGCTTCGATATGAGTGAATATACCGAGAAGCATACCGTGGCAAAACTCATCGGTTCGCCAGCCGGATATGTGGGTTATGAGGATGGAGGACTTCTGACCGATGCCATCCGCAAGACGCCAAACTGTGTACTCCTGCTCGATGAGATAGAGAAGGCGCATAGCGATATCTACAACATCCTGCTCCAGGTAATGGACTATGCCCGTCTGACTGATAACAAGGGCCAGAAGGCTGATTTCCGTAACGTGATTCTCATCATGACCTCAAATGCCGGAGCACAATATGCTTCACGGGCTAGCGTAGGTTTCAATGGAAACGTAAGTCGTGGCGAAGCGATGCTGGCACAGGTGAAGAAGACTTTCAAGCCTGAGTTTATCAACCGACTTTCCGACATGGTGGTGTTCAACGATATGGATAAGCACATGGCAGAGCTGATTCTTGCCAAGAAACTTCGTCAACTCGATACGAAACTGGCAGCAAAGGGAGTTACCGTAACGTTAACCGATGCTGCGCGTGAACAGTTGCTGAAATGGGGTTTTACCAAGGAATATGGTGCCCGCGAGATGGACCGTGTCATCGGTAACCGCCTGAAACCGATCCTGATGAAGGCGCTGCTCTTCGGCAAACTCAAGAAGAGTGGCAAGGCGCATGTCGACTTTGACGGAAAGGAACTGGTGATTAATTATTAGAATGAAAGTCTAGTCAAGAATATTCTTGATAAAAGATAAGCGTATGATATTGCAGATAGATGATACTGCGGACGAGATTTACTTTCCCGATCCGCATTATGGCGATGAGGATGGATGTTTTGCGATTGGTGGCGATTTGAGTATCGACCGCCTGTTGCTGGCTTATAGCAATGGCATCTTTCCCTGGTATAGTTTCCGTGACCAGCCTGAAATACTCTGGTTCTGTCCGATGAAGCGTTTCGTCATCTTCCCTGATGAAATCCACATCAGTCATTCCATGCGTACTCTGATGAGAAAGAACCGATACAGCGTAGGAATCAACGAAGATTTCGATGGCGTGATACGGGGATGCAGCAAGACCAACGGACGGTATTGGGAAGATGGCGCATGGCTGGGCGAGAACATCATCCAGGCATTTACTGCCCTCCATAAGCAGGGCTTTGCGGCGAGCGTAGAGGTATGGGATAATGAAACTGATGAACTGGTGGGGGGACTTTATGGTGTCACCATCGGCAAGGTTTTTATCGGAGAAAGCATGTTCTCCAGGGTTCCGTCAGCTTCTAAGATTGCCCTCATCTTCCTTGCCAGATACTTGCAGGAGCATGGTGGCAAGATGATAGATTGTCAGTTGGAGACTCCTCATCTCAAATCGATGGGTGGCAGATATATTTCTTACGAGGAATATATGAAGATTATGAACGAAGAATAAGAGATGTTCTTCTCGGAATAGAAGAACATCTTCTTTTGAATAAAAAATAAAGGCTAGGTTTCCAGAATCGTGAACCTAGCCTTTGTTATTATCTGGCTTTTTGCTTTTTATTAGAATATCGGTGTGCCGATGCAGCCGTTAGGTGCCTGAATATGCAGCATCGCACAAACGGTAGCGGCAATATCTGTCATATAGTGAGGCTGGGCACTCTCGCCGTGCTGGATGCCCCAACCCATAAACAGGCAAGGAATATGGATATCGTATGGATTCCATGCTCCGTGGGTAGTTCCCTTGCTGCTGTAATAATCGTAGTGACCTGGTTTCAGTACAATCTGAACACCTCCGCTGCGCTCGCGGTTATAACCGTTAATGGCGCGGAACTTCAGCTCTTCAGGGATGCTCTCGATAGAGGTTTTCTCCATGTCGAAGGCATAGTGCACGTCCTTGTCCTTCTTCAGTCTGTCTACTACCACCTGCTTGATGGCTGTATAATCCAAACCGAGTTCTTCGATGATGTCTGTATTGAAGAATACCTGATTGTTCATGATGGTCTTCACGAGATTCTTCTCGGTATTGAACTTCGTCTTCAATATCTGGTTCAGTTCTTCCATCATTCCCTTCTTGTTCCAGATGCCGGCAGGGATTCGCTGATCCTGCAGGAAGGTAGCATTGTTCACGCCTCCATGGTCGGCGGTGAGGAAGGTGAGATAATTTCCCTTGCCCACGGTCTGGTCGAGATAAGCGAAGAAATCTGCCAAAGCCTTATCTAATCTGAGATAGCAATCCTCTGTTTCGATGGCGTTCACGCCCACCTGATGACCGATGTAATCGGTGCTTGAACAGCTGATGGTCAGCAGGTCAGTATCTGTGTTTCTACCCAGATTTTCTCCCTCAATGGCAGCCTTGGCAATATCGAAAGTCAGGTTGCAGCCGAATGGGGTACTGCGGAGAATCTTGTAACCATGCTTTTTATATAAGGTAGGCAGATCGAGTGGCAATACCGCCTTCTCGCCCTCAGCGATTCCATTCTCGTAGTTGTTGTCATCGCTGGTGCTCTCCTTATAGGAATCGATAGGATAGAGCGTCTCCCATTTCTTGGAAAGATACTTGTTTGGGAGTTTCTGCTTGTTGAACTTGTTCACCCACTCAGGCAACTTCTCCATATAGAAAGTACTGGTGATGAACTTGCCCGACTTGTCATCAAACCAGAAAGCGCCATTGGCGTGATGGCCCGCAGGGAGGATGGATGCTCTGTCTTTCAAGGCTACACCAATCACCTTAGAGCGGTTGTTGGTAGCCAGACGGAGTTCATCACCGATGGTGGTTACCCACAGATTGCGAGGCGACATCTTGCCAGCCTTGCTGTCAGAACCTACAGGGTTGACGGTATCGTCGGCAGTACAATACACTACTTTTCCATCCTTCACGAAGTTATTTCCTGCAATTCCGTGGATGGAAGGAACGGAACCGGTCCAGATAGAAGAGTGGCCGATGGCTGTAACCGAAGGGATATAAGGAATCTTGCAATTTTCTACGCTGAATCCTTCTCCGAGCATTCTCTTGAATCCGCCTTCGCTGTAGCGGGCGTAGTAGCGATAGAGATAATCCCATCGCATCTGGTCGATAACGATGCCTACAACGAGCTTAGGGCGTTGAGGCTGAGCCTGTGCAATGCCGCAGAAGCAGCAGAGCACGAAGATGAGTTTGATAATCTTATTCATAGTCAAAATGTCTTTTTTATACATAACCATTCAGTATTGTATATTAGAATTCGTTTGCAAAGATACAACTTATTTTGGTATTTAACGATAAAAAAGACGATTTTTACCCAAACTTCTCATGGCGTTCAATACAGCCAGTACCGTAACACCTACATCGGCAAAGACTGCCATCCACATGGTGCCGAGACCAATGGTGGCGAGAATCAGTACGGCAACCTTCACTCCGATGGCAAATATCACGTTCTCGTGAGCGATATGAATGGTTCTTCTGGCTATCTTTACGGCAAGGGCAATCTTTCTAGGGTCATCATCCATCAGTACTACATCGGCAGCTTCGATGGCTGCATCGCTACCCAGTCCACCCATGGCAATGCCCACATCGGCACGCTTCAATACAGGGGCATCATTGATGCCATCGCCTACATAAGCGAGCGTCTTGCCTGCTGGTTTTGTCATCAGCAGTTGTTCTACATGCGAAACCTTATCGGTTGGCAGCAGTTCTGCGCGGCACTCGTCCAGTCCCAGTTTGTGGGCAACATCTTCTCCCACTTCTCTGCGGTCGCCCGTCAGCATTACCGTTTTCTCTACTCCCAGTTCTTTCAGTTCTCTGATGGCATGGGCGCTTCCTCCCTTAAGGGTGTCGTTGATCACAATATGTCCCGCGTACTTGCCATCAATGGCGACGTGGATGATGGTTCCCACCTGGTTGCAGTCGTGCCATTTTGCACCGATGCTTTCCATCATCTTCTTGTTGCCCACGCAAACCACCTTGCCGTTCACTTTGGCACGGATACCCTGTCCTGCAATTTCCTCTACATCGGTCACCTCACAGCCATCCGTTGCTTCTTGCGGGAAGGCAGTACGCAGGGCTGCACCGATAGGGTGGGTAGTGAAATGTTCAGCATGAGCCGCCAAATGCAGCAGAATCTTCTCCTTGTCAGAATATTCGCCAATATGCACATTATCTGCATCGTGGGATGAATGGTCTGGGCAGGATTCATCAGTATGAACAGCTGCCACGGCAAACTCTCCGTGGGTCAGAGTTCCGGTCTTGTCGAACACAACGGTTCCCACCTTGGCTAAAGCATCCATATAGTTGCTGCCCTTGATGAGAATACCGTTCCGGGATGCTCCGCCGATGCCGCCAAAGAAGGTGAGGGGCACGCTGATGACCAGGGCGCAAGGACAGGAAACTACCAGGAATATCAAGGCGCGGTTGAGCCATAATGGGAAGTTCTCGCCAAAGGTTCCTTCGCCTACGATTCCTGTTGCTGCCAGGAATGGAGGAATAACCGCCAGGGCAATGGCTGCGAAAACAACGATAGGAGTATAGACTCGGGCGAAACGGGTGATGAAAGCCTCGCTCTTCGACTTGTTTTTGTCTGCACTCTCTACCAGAGAAATAATCTTGGATACGGTACTTTCGCCAAAACTCTTGGTGGTGCGTACACGAACCACTCCCGACAGGTTGATGCAACCGGACATGATAGTATCGCCTTCGTTCAAATCCCGTGGCATACTTTCTCCCGTCAGGGCAACAGTATTCAAGGCTGAATTGCCCTCAATGACAACACCATCCAGAGGCACTTTCTCTCCCGGACGGATTACAATCGTTTCTCCAATCTTTACATCTTCAGGAGAAACGATCTCTACCTTTCCGTTTCTTTCAACATTCGCTACATCCGGTCGGATATTCATCAGATGCGAAATACTGTCGCGACTCTTTCCTTCCGCATATCCTTCGAAGAGTTCGCCCACCTGAAAGAAGAGCATCACAAAGACTGCCTCCGGGAATTCTGTATCTGATCCTGGGAAGAATCCGATGCAAAGGGCTCCGATGGTTGCAATAGCCATCAGAAAGTTTTCGTTAAACATATCGCCCTTGGCAATACCTTCTGCAGCTTCGCCCAGCGTCTCATGTCCTATCAATAAATAAGGAATGAGATAGACGAGGAGTAACTGCCAGGTAGCCAGACTGTATTCCTTTTCGATGAAAACAGCGATAATCAGGAGGATGATGGTTGCTCCTATCAGAAAGAGTTTGGATTTCAAACCGCCTTCTTCATGGTGATGGTGGTGGCAACCGCACCCCTGGTGCTCATGTTCTTCTGTGCCGCATGAGCAGTCATGATTGTGCTCATGATGATGTTTGTGAGAATCTTCACAATGGCATTCATGATGATGTTCGTGAGAATGTTTCATTTCTTCCATAATTTTGCAATACTTTTAGTTCTATATAACCAGGAACATTCAGTTCCTTTTTCTATTTCGGTTGCAAAATTACGAAAAGGTTTCTGCAACTTGGTTGCAAAAGCCCCAGTTGGCCTCTTTTTTTCTGTCGGATACGTTTTGTGAAAAAAGAAAAACAGCGGCCTACGATTGCTCGTAAGTCGCTGTAATAGAAGCGTGGACCAGCTAGGGCTTGAACCTAGGACCTCCAGATTATGAGTCTGTTGCTCTAACCAACTGAGCTACAAGTCCGTTGAATTTTTATTAAATTCGAGTGCAAAGATACTAGATTTTGGGCAAATAACCAAATAAAATCTTAAAAATTTTCTTAGAATCAGAAAAATAGCGTATCTTTGCACCAAATTATGTGCGCACACGTGCGTATGTACTTATTAATCGTACAAAAAAGAAAAAGTATTTCTATTCAGAAATGGACATAGACAAAAATAAAAGAATCGGTCTTACCGATGAACAAGTTAAACAGAGTAGGGAACAGCATGGCAAGAACGTGCTCACCCCTCCTCAACGTACTTCATTATGGAAATTGTATTTGGATAAATATCGCGACCCGATTATCCAGATACTTCTTGTGGCGGCTTTCGTATCCCTCATCCTTGCTTTTATCGAAAAGAATTTCATGGAGACCATCGGTATCTTCGTGGCTGTTTTCCTTGCTACTACCGTGGGCTTCTACTTTGAGCGCGATGCTGCCAAGAAGTTTAATCTGCTCACGGCGCTCAGCGAAGAGCAGCCGGTTAAGGTGCGCCGCAATGGTAAGGTGATGGAGATTCCGCGCCACGATGTGGTGGTGGGAGATGTAGTGCTCGTGGAAGTGGGCGACGAGGTGCCTGCCGATGGAGAACTCATCGTCTGCAACGACCTGCAGATTAACGAATCTGCCCTTACGGGCGAACCGATTGCCGAGAAATCTCTGGAAGGCGGTGGCGATGGAGCCTATCCTCGCAACGTCATCCTCCGTTCTACCATGGTGATGAATGGCAGGGGCGAGTTCGTGGTTACTGCCGTGGGCGATGCTACCGAGATTGGTAAGGTGGCGAAGAAATCTACCGAGCAGACTTCGGTGGAGACACCGCTTCACATGCAGCTCGACAAGTTGGCTAAGATGATTTCCAAGGTAGGCTCTGTAGTATCTGTGGCAGCCTTCTTCATCTTCCTAATTCACGATATACTCACCAATCCGGCATGGGGCGGCAAGGATTATTTCTATATGGCAGAAATCGTGTTGAAATACTTCATGATGGCTGTTACCCTGATTGTGATGGCGGTGCCGGAGGGATTGCCGATGGCGATTACCCTTTCTCTGGCGCTCAACATGCGAAGAATGCTGAAGTCGAACAATCTGGTGCGCAAGCTCCATGCCTGCGAAACCATGGGCGCCGTTACCGTAATCTGTACCGATAAAACCGGTACGCTTACCCAGAACAAGATGCAGGTGAGTGCCCTGGAACTCAAGCAGGGCGATGAGGCGCTGCTCGATACTGCCATTGCCCTCAACTCTACAGCCGAGTTGAATGACGGCAAACCTATCGGAAACCCTACCGAGTCGGCTCTCCTGCTCTGGCTCGATGCCCAGGGCAAGGATTATGAAGAACTCCGCAAGCAGGTGAATGTGCTCAAGCAGTTGCCTTTCTCTACTGAGAGAAAGATGATGGCAACCTTGGCAGAAGTAGATGGCGAGACCTATCTCTTCGTAAAGGGTGCACCTGAAATCGTGATGAAGAAATGTATCATCGAGGATAGAATGCAGAGACAGACTGCCGAAGAACTCGATGAGTGGCAGCATAAGGCTATGAGAACCCTGGCGTTCGCCTATAAGAAGATAGAAGCTTCTATCATGAGAACCTCCAGAACCTCTACTGCCGAAGTGGTAGCACTTCTCGATGCCAACGATCTTCAGTTGCAGGCTATTGCTGCCATTGCCGATCCTATCCGTCCGGATGTTCCTGCTGCCGTGCAGGAGTGCCGCCATGCGGGTATCGAGGTGAAGGTGGTTACGGGTGATACGGCTGCCACCGCCTTGGAGATAGGTAAGCAGATAGGTGTCTTCGAAGATGAACCCGAGAATATCGGAGCAGATGGCTCTCTGACCTCGCTCGACCAGCAGATGATTACGGGTGAACAGTGGGAGGCTCTTTCTGATGAAGAGGCTTACGAACGGGCAAAGGATATCCGTGTGATGAGCCGTGCCCGTCCTACCGATAAGCAGCGACTGGTGGCGATGCTCCAGAAGCGTGGCGAGGTGGTTGCCGTAACAGGCGACGGTACCAACGATGCTCCGGCGCTTCACTATGCCCACGTGGGCTTGTCGCTGGGTTCGGGAACTTCCGTGGCTAAGGAGGCTTCGGATATGACCCTGCTCGATGATTCCTTCAAGTCTATCGCCAACGCCGTGATGTGGGGACGCTCGCTCTATCGCAACCTGCAGCGCTTCCTCTTCTTCCAGTTGGTAGTAAACGTGGCAGCCCTCCTGCTGGTGCTTGGCGGCTCTGTTATCGGAACTGAAATGCCGTTGACGGTAACCCAGATTCTTTGGGTGAACCTTATCATGGATACCTTCGCAGCCTTGGCACTTGCCTCATTGCCTCCATCTCACGAGGTGATGAAGGATAAACCACGCAAGGCATCCGATTTCATCATCAACAAGAGCATCGGTTTCGGCATTCTGTTCTGCGGCATCGTCTTCTTCCTCGTTATGTTTGCCCTGCTGGTTTACTGCGAGCGCAGAGGCAAGGGTGGAGTAGATGTGCATGAACTGACCATGTTCTTCACCACCTTCGTGATGATTCAGTTCTGGAACCTCTTCAATGCCAAGGCGCTGATGAGTCATCACACCGCCTTCCGCCATTTCCTGAAGGATAAGGGAATGATTCTGGTGCTTGTACTGGTATTGGTGGGTCAGTGGATTATCGTAACCTTTGGTGGCGAAATGTTCCGCACCACACCATTGTCGCTCCACGAGTGGCTGCTCATCATCTGCTCAACCTCCGTTGTACTTTGGGCGGGCGAGCTGTGGAGAACTTTTAAGAGAATGATAGCAAAGAGAAGATAATCCATCGGAGTTCTTCTTCTGATATGAATGTTAAAGACAGTCCTTATGAATACAATACATTATAATGATATCGTGCAGTTGCCGCCTTGTGTGGCAACTATCGGTTTCTTCGATGGGGTGCATCGGGGACATCAGTTTCTGATTCATCATCTCGTAGAGACGGCACGAAAGGATGGCTTGCAATCCACCGTCATCACCTTCGATGCGCATCCCCGCAAGGTATTGCAGGCAGATTATCAGCCAGAGATGCTGAGCACGCTCGATTCCAAGCTGCTGCTGCTTTCGAAGACGGAAGTGGATAATGCTGTGGTGTTGCATTTCGACAAGGCGATGGCTGCCATGTCGGCAAGAGAGTTTATGCAGCAGGTGCTCCACGACCATCTCAACGTAAGGAAACTCTTCATCGGCTACGACCATCGCTTCGGTCACAATCGCGAGGAGACTTTCGAAGATTACGTGCGCTACGGCAAGGAGATGGGCATCGAGGTAATCAGGAACGAAGCCTTCCAGATAGACGCCATCAACATCTCTTCTTCTGTCATCCGCTCTTTCCTGAAAGAGGGAGAAGTGGAGATGGCTGCCCGGTGCCTCGGTTTCCCTTATACCCTCATCGGAAAGGTGGTGAATGGATTCCACGAAGGCAGAAAGCTCGGTTTCCCTACTGCCAATCTCGACATCTCTCACTTCGGACAGCTGATTCCTGCCCCTGGTGTCTATGCCGTAAGGGTAAGACTGGAGAATACGGTGGTATGGAAGCGGGGAATGATGAATGTGGGCAATCGCCCAACCTTCAATGGCAGACAACTGACGCTAGAGACGCACATCTTCAATTTCGACGGGGATATTTATGACCAGCTCTTGCTCGTAAGCTTCGTGAAGCGAATAAGGGGCGAACAGAAGTTTGACAGTCCCGAGGAGTTGGCAGCGCAGCTGAAAGAGGATGAGCAGACTGTGCTGGATCTCTTTGAAAAGGAAGCGGAATGATAGCGAGAATGCTATTAACTATAAACGATTAATTATAAACAGTAAAAGCAATGGCAAAGATTAATTTAAAGAGAGGTTTGACGGATATCGTCCTCTACCTGATTATATTTATAGTAGTACAGATTATCGTGATGTATGCTGGCGCAGGAATCTGGGCGGGCATTAAGGGCGAAGGTTACCAGGCAACGCTCCTGGCTGTCAGTTCGGGCAGCAATCCTATCCTGATGGCGCTTACCTCAGCGTTCAGCAACGTTATCACCCTCGTCATCTTTCTGAAGACGAAGTGGACACCGCTGACCCGCGATTATCTGCTTTCCAAGCCTTGGGTAACGCTTCTCTGGGTGGCATTGTTCGCCCTGGGAACCATCATTCCTCTGGAGTTCATATATGAGCAGATAGGCATCGAGATGGACGAGAATGCCGAGCAGATACTCGCATCGCTCATGAAGGAGCCTTGGGGCTATGTGGCTATCGGCGTTCTGGCGCCTTTTGCTGAGGAGGTTGTGTTCCGTGGAGCCATTCTCCGCACCCTGCTGGGTCTTATGAGCAAGAAGAACCATTGGGTAGCCATCATGATTTCGGCTGCTATCTTCGGTCTGGCTCACGCCAACGTAGCGCAGTTTGTCAATGCCCTCTTGCTGGGCTTACTCCTGGGTTGGATGTATTATCGCACCAAGAGTCTTGTTCCGGGCATCCTGCTCCACTGGGTGAATAATACGATGGCGTATGTCCTATCCAATATCATGCCTCAGAGCGATGGCAAACTCATCGACCTCTTCCATGGCGATGAGAAGACCATGTATTATGCCGTAGGCTTCTCTCTCTGCATCATGATTCCAAGTTTCATACAGCTGGTTATCAGATTAAAGAAAGTGAAGGCTTAAGAGATAAATAAACGAGTAAAAAGGTTACCTGGATGGGTAGCCTTTTTTCAGATATATAACCGGATAGATAAGTAGATTTTATGAAGATTATAGAAAGCAGTATCATAGGAAAGAAGAGCCCTGAGGCTTGTGAGGATGGAATGGTAGTTACCGATGATTTCATCGCTGTGATAGATGGCAGTACGAGCAAGACGCCGAAACATCTCAATCCAGATATGAAGAACGGAAGATACGCCATGATGCTTATCTCGGAATATATCCAGGAGGAACTGAAGGCGGATGCCTCGGTAGATGATTTCTGCCAGGGCGTAACGGCGTATATATATAATAAGGTGTATGAAAAGCTTGAGGTGGAAGAGCGGTTGAAGGAGCATCCGGAAGAGCGCCTAACAGCTTCGGCTATCCTTTATAGCCGGATAAGGAATGAGGTTTGGATGGTGGGCGATTGCCAGGCAATCATCGCCGGAAAGCTCTATGAGAACGGCAAGCCTTATGAGGAGAAGATTGCCCGTAAGAGGGTAGAGTTGATAGAGCAGGGCCTTTCGCCTGCTGAGGCTAGGAAGCAGATAGAGCCATTGCTTATCAAGGCGATGCTTTCGGGGCTGAACCAGACCTATACGGTTATCGATGGATTTCCTATCTATCGGGAGGGAGTGAAGGTTGTCTCTGTTTCAGATTCTAGTTCTGTTCAGGATTCTGTTCCAGCATCAGATTCTGTCCCTTGCTCTGACTCCGTTTCTGCATCAGGTACAATTCCATCTTCTTCCTCCGAGATAGTCTTGGCGAGCGATGGCTATCCGTTCCTGAAGCCAACCTTGGCAGCGAGCGAGGCGGCATTGGCAGAGCAGATTGCCAACGACCCTCAGAACATCCATTCCTTTATTGCCACCAAGGGCATCGTAGAGGGCAATAAGAGCTTTGATGATAGAACTTATATCCGATTTGTTTATTGCCAGTAAATAAAAAGCCGCAAATTTGTTTATTGGCAATAAACAAAAATGGCTGATTTCGCCAGAAAAAAATAACACGGACAAATTGAATTTGTCCGGCTCGTTTGTCCGGAAGTTTGTAACTATCAAATAATCAGAGATTTATAAGTCGCCGGACAATTTGTCCGGACAAATTCAATTTGTCCGTGTTATTTTTTTAGCATGAATTTGTAAAGAAAAGCAAGGATTTCCATCCGGTAGGCGATGTATTCCCAAGAAGAAAACGATGACTTCTGCCCCGAGAAACGGTGAGTTCTGGAGGAGAAAACTATGAGTTAGTATTTTTAACATAAAGCTCTAAAGCAGCCAAAGGAGAATAAGAGAGGTTGGAACGTAAACAGTTGGGAATGAGTAGATTTGCACAAAGTTGCTAAATCGGCATAAAGCAAGCGAGTGAGGAATATTGAAGTAGTTCAGTTACTAAATCGTGAGCCACAGTTACCTATGCAAAGCAGGTAACAATGCGGAAAGGCAACTTTGTGCATCAACGGATTTTATTGCACTGATTCTCAATGCTTTGCGTATCAAGGAACGCTTACAAAATGATTATATTTGCACACTCAAAATGTAAGCGTTATGAAAATCGAAAAATTCAAGGTGTTGCTCTACCTAAAAAAGAGCGGAATGGACAAGAATGGAAAAGCTCCCATCATGGGACGCATCACGGTGAACAGGACTATGGCGCAGTTCTCCTGCAAGTTGTCTTGCACTCCATCGCTTTGGAATCCTCGTGCCAGCCGATTGGAGGGCAAGAGCAAGGAAGCCGTGGAAACCAACAAGGACATCGAGCAGTTGTTGCTTTCCATCCAAAAGGCTTTCGATGTGCTTGTGGAAAAGAGAACGGACTTCGAGGCTAAGGATGTCAAGGAGGCTTTGCAGGGCAGCGTCAAGACACAGACCACCCTTCTCTCCTTCGTGGACGAGCATATCAGTGAACTCAGCACCCATGAGGGCATCGATATGTCGAAGAGCAGTGTCTGGACTTACAGAAAGATTCGCAAGAATCTTGCTGAGTTCATCGGGGAGAAGTATAGGTTGACTGATTTGGCTTTCGGACAGCTGACCGAGCCTTTCATCAGTGACTTTCACCATTACCTGCTTGACGAGAAAGGCTTTTCATCAGGAACCATCACCATCTATGTGTCGCTCTTCAAGAAGATGTGCCGCATTGCCTTTGAGCGAGGCTTGTGCAAGAACCTGCTGTTCGCCCATTATCGGGTTGGCACTCCAAAGGTTACAACACCCAAGGCTCTCAGCATGTCTGATTTCATAAAAATCCGTGATGTCGAACTGCCCGAAGACAAGCCGAGACTATCCGTTAGCCGTGACCTGTTTCTTTTCGCCTGCTATGCAGGAACAGCCTTCATAGACACCGTTTCCATCACGAAAGCCAATGTCAAGGTGTTGGAGGATGGTGACAAATGGCTCGTCTATAACCGCAAGAAGACCGGAACACTTGCCAGGGTGAAACTCCTGCCCGAGGCGTTGGAGCTGATGGCGAAATACGAGGACGGGGCAAGAGATACCCTTTTCCCATTGCTGAGCACGAATCGTGTTCGTATCGATCTCATCACCATCTGCAAGTTGGCGGAAACGAGCAAGACCTATTCCTACCATTCGGGACGACACTCGTTCGCCAGCCTCATTACGCTGGAGGCAGGTGTGCCGATGGAGACCATCTGCAAGATGCTCGGTCACAAGGATGTGAAGATGACGCAGCGGTATGCGAGAGTAACCCAAAAGAAGCTGTTTGAGGACATGGACAAGTTCATCGCTGCAACCGAGAAGGACTTTATTCTCGTATTATGAACAAGGCTTTCAACTTTTCTTTTTACAGTTCAACCACATTATTATATTATAAGGACAACAACTATGAGCAGAAGTACATTTTCAATTTTGCCTTACATCAACAGACAGAAGGTGAAGGCAGACGGAACAGCCAACATACTTTGCCGCATCACCGTTGACGGCAAAAGTGCAGCCATTTCCACAGGCATATCCTGTACCCCACAGGAGTGGAACGCCAAGAAGGGAGAGGTACGGAACGCAAGGGACAACGGACGATTGGCAAGTTTCCTTGCTGAGGTCAAGGATAAATACAACTCACTTCTTTCCACCAACGGCATCATCACCGTGGAAATGCTGAAGGCAGTGTTGAAGGACAAGGACACGACAGGAAGGTTCTTGCTGAACTTTGGTGATACCATCGTGGAATGGTATCGAACCTCAAAAGCCAGACAAACCTTTCTGCACAAGCGAACATGGCAGAAGAACCTGAGAGCCTTTGTCCATTCGTTGGATAAGGACGACATCGCCTTTGAGGACATAGACGAGAATTTCGGGGAGGAATACAAGCTATTCCTGAAACGAGACCAGGGACGCATAGACAGCTACGTGAACCATTGCCTTCTCTGGCTGAACATGTTGATGTACAAGGCTGTGGACAGGAGCATTATCCGCTTCAATCCCATAGCCAAGATAGGGTATGAGAAGAAGGCAGCCCCGAAGATGACCCATATCAGCAAGGCAGACTTCATCAGGATGCTCTCTACCCCGATGGCTGACGAGCGAACGGAGCTTGCACGCAGATGTTTCATTTTTGCCTCGCTCACCTCCTTATCCTATATAGATGTAAAGAAACTGTACCCTCACCATATCAGTGAGAACTCCGATGGTAGGAAGTTCATCCGCAAGGAAAGAGAGAAGACAGGCGTGGAGTTCTTCGTGCCACTCCATCCGATAGCCGAGAAGATTCTTTCGCTCTACAATACCACGGACGACAGCAAGCCTGTTTTTCCACTGGGTGAGAAGAAAGACATCTATCTTGATGTGCATACCCTTGGAATGGTGCTTGGCATAAGTAATAAGTTGGGATTCCACGCCAGCCGCCATACATTCGGAGTCTTGATGCTCAACGAAGACATTCCCATCGGCAGCATAGCCAAGATGATGGGACATGCAGACATCACAAGCACACAGGTCTATGCGCAGGTGACGGAGCAGAAGATTTCAAATGACATGGATAAGCTTATTGCCAAGCGAGAAAGGAACAGATTGTCGAACGAAAAAACTATTGGAAAATGAACAGAGGAGTTATAACTATCAGCGAGAGCGGAACGGTATCCATGCCGAC
>ENA-OURZ01000113-OURZ01000113.1-human-gut-metagenome-genome-assembly--contig:-NODE-113-length-102249-cov-9.682995_pt1 | contig 102249 bp, 97 predicted proteins | sample MGYA00242073_ERZ509195 | MGnify/ENA primary metagenome ERZ509195 (study PRJEB26280, sample SAMEA2338837) | human gut metagenome | biome: human gut; feature: human-associated habitat; material: faeces... | reverse complement strand
ATTTGCCCACCTTTGGCTACAATATGATTGACCCTTTAAAGTCCTGGTGTTGGGGCAATATTATTTTACCCTTTTAAAATTTCTCGTTTTTCTTAGACCTTAACTTTCTCATACTTTCACCATATAACTTTATGGTATGGGCTGTATGTATGATGCGGTCAAGGATTGCATCGGCTATTGTCGGTTCACCTACCATGTCATACCAGTTGGAGGACGGGTACTGCGATGTGATGATGACGGATTTCCGTTCATGCCTGTCCTCGATGATTTCAAGCAGTATGGGACGCTCCTTGGCGTCAAGCGGTACAATGAACAGGTCGTCAAGGATGAGTAACTGGCAGCGTTCAATCTTCTTGAGTTCCGTTTCAAGTGTACTGGAAAAACCACAGCGTGTTGCCCCCGTACGCCAAACGTCGTTGACCCTCGCGGCGATTTAATCATTGACCCTTTTGTCTAAAATAAGAAAAGGAGGTTGTGTCAAAACGTTGGCACGACCTCTTTTATATTTTAAGTTCTGCTATATTTTCTTTTGGCTATGCTGCTTTTTCCTCATGCATTTGGCAACAAGTTGCTATATTCCAATTATATCGGGTTATAAATAGTCCCATAAACATATATTTGGCAACTGTAATGAGCCCCTTTTCTTCTTTTATCAGTTTAGCACACATTTTTTTGATATTAAAGGCTATAGCAAAGAAAGCAAAGTCCATTGTAACCTTGTCTTCTCCCACATGCCGGAATCTTCTGTATGCCATGTTGTATTTCATTTGTCCAAACACAGCCTCTGGTTCTATACACCTCCTGCCTCTATGCTTGATCCCTTCTTCTGAGAGCAACCTTTCCCGTGCCTGCCGTTTGTATTGATTTAATCGGTGGTTGACTTCTATAATACGGTTCCCCCCGAGCTTTAAAACAACTGCCACGCAAAGGGCAACCTTCGCATCTTTCTGCTTTATACCGGGCACTTTCGGTGATGTATCCGCTCGCAGTCTTGTCACGTTTGGTTCCTATACGGTTCATGTGCTGTCCCATAGGACAAACGTAATAATCCTCTTGGGCATTGTAATGGAGACTTTCGGTATGGAACGGGTTGGGAGTATAACGGGGACGCTGTTCTTTATGGAAGTAATTGTACTTGATGAAGGTTTCTATCCCATTCTCCTGCATGAACCGGTAATTTTCTTCCGAACCGTAACCGGAGTCTGCCACACAGATATTCGGTAAACGGTTATAGCGGTACTGGAAAGAGTGGAAAAAGGTATGAGGGTCAGTGTATTGGTAGGGTTTGGAAACAGACGGAAGTCTGTGATGAATTGGTTTTCAGTACCTATTTGCAGATTATATCCGGGTTTGGTCTGCCCGTTCTTCATGGCATCTTCTTTCATGCGCATGAATGTGGCGCCAGGATCGGTCTTGGAATAGGAGTTACGTTCTACAAGGGTATCAAGGTGATTGTCGTATTCTATCAGCTTGTCACGATACCCTTCAAGTTCCCTGACCTGCTTCTTCTTTTTGCGCAGGGCTTTCTTTAAGTTCATCCACTATGTCAGAGAGCCTGCAGGGAGTAAACTCCACGGATGTGTCTTTTATAGAGTTCTACTGTGCAATGTTCATCCACCTGCTCCAAGAGAATACAGATTTTATCCATTAGTCTCGTACGGTTCCGTTCGACTGTCTTGCGCCAGACAAAAGTATATTTGTTGGCTTTGGATTCAATCTTGGTGTCGTCGATATACTCCACATCAAGGCTGATGAAACCTTTAGCGGCAAGGACAAGAACCAACTGGGTAAATACATTATTTATTTCCTCCTTTACACGGTTACGAAAACAGTTGATCATGATAAAATTCGGATGCTCATTACCGGCAAGCCAAATATAATGAATGTCACGAAGGAGGTGCTTCTCTATTTTACGGCAAGAATAGATATTATTCATGTAGGCGTAGATTATCACCTTAAGCATCATTTTAGGATGATAAGGACAACGGCCCGTTTCCTTATAAAGCTTCTTGAAACTCTCAAGATTGAGATTGTCAATAACAGCATTCACGATACGGACCGGGTCGGTCGCAGCTATGTTTTCATCAATTCTTTGTGAAAAAAGAACGGTTTGGTTGGGAATGTAAGGACGAAAATGTAACTTTGCCATAACGAAAAACTTTATACCTAAAGATACGAAAACTTTGGGTAATAACAAAGCCCGGGCTTGAGAAAGTCTGGGCTTTGCACATAAAAAAGCTGTGTCAGCGTTTTAACACAACCTCATGCAGATACGGTAATACATCCTGCGCTTGTCTGTCCGGGAAGAGTCAATCCAACCGTATTTTGTCCTGCGTGGTTCCGTGGTGATGGTCGCCAGTTCCCTGTTCCATGTCCGGCAATGGTGGCAACACATATTGCGCAAGCCAGCCAGAATGAGAATCTATGAACTGAACATCGGGACTTGCAAACCAAAATGTTGGGCGATACGTTTTTTATCACATTATCTTTCAGGTTCGTGTAAATCCTGCAAAGTAATCATCCATGCAGGCGGATAATCGTCTGTATAAGCGGAACGGAAATGGAGTATAAAGTCTTCCTTTGATTTTTTCAATTCCGCATCTATCGTGTCCTGTGTGTATCGGAAGCTCTGCATATTGAAAAAATATGTAGGGTTGGTAATCCAAAACAAATCGTTAAAATATTCGCTGACCGCATTGGTTATGCAACTGCAGATAGCCACTTCTATTTTCTCTATCTCGGTAAAGAACAACAACCTTAGTTTGCGGTCGAAACGATACATGTTCAACGCCTGCACGAAAGTTGCCCTCGGCTTGTACAGATGTTGTTCCTTGGGAGACTTCAGCAACGGATAGAAGTAAGCACTTAGACGGAAATAATCGATATTGTAAATATACCCGGCGGCTTTTTCCTCGTCCGCTATTAACAAACCTCTATTTTTTAAAAGGACAATATGCTGTTGTGGGAAGTAGAATGTTTTAGTAAACAGTTGTTTCATAGGTGTATATAAAAAAAACGACCCGCCTATTTGAGCATTGTTAAGAGGCTTGGCAGGTTCTATTGGTTCCAAACATAGAACTTATCTCTTAAATTACAAAATATATCCGGAAATAATTTTGTGATAAGTGCGACATTGCCGCACTTATTTATCTGTATTGCCGGGATTACGGGTACAAGACCTCGAAATCCCGTGGGCTGCCGCCGTCTGTCAAGTCGTTCATAATCGGTACCACCTGTCAGATAAGTACATAAACCTATCATTAATATGTCTGACAACAAGTGCAGAGAACGACCCGTCACACGAGGATCGGTTACTTCTGAAAAATAAGAAATAGTATTTATTCGACAAAGATGATGCTATCAATCATGAATCAAAAATTTTGGTGCAGTTACCCTGAATATTTTTTGGGAAAGCCATAAGAAACTGTTTAAAAATTATTGAAAATAAATGTTATAGCAACAATTAATATATTGCAAATCAGCAGGTTAATTTAATATTTATTCTTAACTTTATGAGTACCAATCAATTAAAGTTATGGAACAATACTCAACTAACCTTACTGATAAACAGTGGCAAGTTATAGAAAAAATTATAAATCCGCAAGAAAGGAAGCGAAAACATTCTCTCAGAAACATCATGAATGCGATTTTGTATCTTCTCAAAACAGTCTGTCAGTAGCGCATGATTCCCAAGGATTTTGCTCCGTGGGAGAGCGTATACTACTATTGCAGCAAGTGGAAAAACGAAGACATCATTGAAGAACTCCTTGATAAACTTCGCTCTATGGTACGCATCCAGTCTGGTCGCAACGAAAGCCCCAACATGGGCATCATAGACTCACGAAGTGTTAAGACTTCACATCATGTAGATTCTGTTCGAGCACTTGACAGCAACAAGAAGATTAAGGGCAGAAAACAGCATATAATCGTTGATAACCAAGGACTTCTGATGTCTGTAGCTGTGCATGAAGCCAATATTCATGACAGCAAGGGTGCTCCGAAAGTCATGGAGAAACTATCCTACAAATTTCCTCGTCTTGCCAAAAGTCTTGCGGATGGTGGCTATAGAGGAAGCCTTGCAGATTAGATATTTGACAAATTCAAATGGGGACTTGAAGTCGTTCTCAGACCTGATGAATGCCCGTCAAAGTTTAAAGTCATTCCGAAACGATGGATTGTTGAAAGAGCATTCGCATGGCTGGAAAACTTCAGAAGGCTGACGATAGACTACGAGTTTCATGCTGATACTGCAGAGGCTATGATTCAACTTGCTTTTTGCAAAATCATGCTTAACAAAATTATTGTGTAATTTTTAAATAGCTTCTAAGTTTATCAGCAAAAACTATAGAGAGAAATATAAACGACAGCGGCGTTTATAAAAATACTACAATGGTACTTGCAACAGCTGCAACATATAAGTTCTACAAAAAAATATAGTGACTAAAACGTAAGCATCCGAAGAACTACACATTGCACAGCCTACTGGCGTAAAAAATGTGCTGCCGAAAATACAGTCTCAAACAGGAGTTGGCTCCCATCAGTTTCAAGCAATCCACTACAGAACTGACCTTGGTAGAACAGATACCACAGGGTGTAGCCCTGCTTTTCCCCAACGGGCTCCGTGCCCACTTCGGGAGCGAATCTGAGAAATTGTTGATAGAACTGCTAACCCACCCTATCATAAGAAGGCAACGCATGATGAGCTATTGAATCTGCTTCCACATCAGTGGAAGTTGTAACATCCGGAAAGTGTGTTGACCAAACAGGCTATAGAATCTGGCAACTAATCTCAATTACAACATATAGGTTCGACAAAACAATAGCGACTGCAGCTATTAGGTTTATAGTGACAGTCGCTATTGGTGTATAGAAAGGTTCAAAACCAGTAGTTCTTCGGATGCTTACTATCAACCTACAAGACTATAGATATTCTACAAAAAAATTGGGGCATTTGGCTATTAGCAGCCAAATGCCCCAAAATATATAAAATACCCTTAGGTATAAAGTTCAATCCATATTATTTATATACGATTTGAGTAAATTCATTCTTTGTCAGATTAGGAATATCCTGCCCTGTCTTCAAGTAGAGAGTTTTCAATTTTGAACCACGACGCACATCCAATGTTTTCAACGCAGAACACTCAGATACATCAATGGATTCAACATTGTCATATTCAGCATACCAACCAGACAACATCAAATTAAAAGATTCTATTACTGAAGATACAATCTTAATATCAGATACATACAAATATGAAGTACCTAAAGAAAAGTTTTCAACAGGATTATCTCCTAAATCATACTCTGCCACATATCGATTTGTAAAAAAAGTAAGAGTTTTAACTTTATGCAAGCCTGAAATATCCAATTTAACCATGTTTGAAACATTCCCTAAAGCAAGCTTTTCCAAATTAGGAAAAGCTTCTATACCTTTCAAATTTTCTATTTTATTATAATAATCATTTTCGAAAGATGTAGCTTTCAAACCTTCTTCTACCACAATACAATTGTTACCTCCAACAGAAATAGCCCAACCATTATTTATAATGGCTGTTCTGAGATTTTCATCAGGAATCTCTACAATTTCTGCATCGGAATCTTTCTGTATAACAGATATTTCACAATAGACAGGTCCATCTTTCTGCTTGATATAAATAACACCACCACGAGTTACCGTAGCCTCACCCAACTGATAGCTAACGGTAACTGTAGACAAACCGTCATCACTTACTGTAGGTTCGGAAATTTGCTGATTAGTAATCCAGTCATCGCCCTTAATTACAGAAATTTCATTCTCGACATTATATTTAACTTCAAAAGAAATAGTCCTAGCGGATAAATCATGCACGATAGACTGTTGATCTGTAATAATAGCATCAGTCTGTTTTTGCAGAACATCAACAATAACCTCATTATCTACCAAAGGACTAGAAAGTGTAATTCTAGAAGAACGATTTTTATAGGTTTCATTGGCTGCAACTTCGAATTGCAAAGATACTTTTTCTCCAAACTCTGCACGTTTAATGAAAGTAATCCATTCCTCACCTCCGTCACTAAAAGCAATAGTAGGATCTTCTATATTTGTATTTAACTTAATCGTAAGAATATCTTTATCTCTACTGAAAGATAAGCTTTCTTCAGAAAGTAGTTGCATTACATAACCCGGATAAGATTCTATTTTCAATGGGGCTACTTGCGCTCCAACAAAGAACTTGAATGTACAACAACGATAAACATTCTCTTCATTGGAATCTATTGTAAAAGTTACTACATCACCATTTTTCCCGGAAGTAACAGACGGATGAGCCCAGTCACACACACCAGCCAATCTCCAATAACCAGAGCTAGTTACCGTTACACTTACTTCTCCTCCCTTTTTGTCCACCTGAACTATTCCAGTTGACAAAGAAATCGAACTATTCACTCCTGCTGTAGAATCATCATCGTCAGAACAACCCCAAAACAACGTTGTTGCAAACAATGTTATCAGTAAAACGTTTAAAAATTTCATATCAGACTATTATTTTATGAAAATACACTAAGAGCTTGTTTAAATTATATTCAGAAAGAGTTTATTCTGCTTCTTCTGAGTTTGTTTTCAGTCTTTTTCTGTGCTGTTCTTCGTCACATAGCTCGCTATGCTCTTTATCACAGCACAGAAAAATCTTCAAAAACAGTTCTCATAATAAGAGAAAATAAAATTTAAACAAGCTCGAATATTAATTTAAAGGAATGCGCTCCGTACTGTTTTTCTTATATTGATGAGTAGGATAAAGCAATTCTTGATTATATAATCCTCTACATACTGATTGCAAACGTCCAACTTGACTTCTATACAAAGAAGGATCCAAAGCAAAGAACATGTAATAACCATATCCTTGCTCTTTTTTACGTTTTGCTGTAGATTCACTGGAATCACCACTACCGCGACGAAGTTCAATTGACATGCCACCGCATTGCTTCAAAGTCATGCCTACACCCGGACTAGCAGCACCACCGTAGTCGGCTACTGCATAGTCACAATACTGACCGGGATCAACACCGTCGACAATCTCCAGTCTATCAGAATACATAGCGCCCAAATTATACAGAGAAACTATTTTTTCAGGCATTGCCTTTTTACATTCATACATCAGGCGAGAACCTGCATAAGCTGATTGAGGAGCAAACCAAGGATTATTTAAATCCGGATTATCTGAATATTCATCATCAAACGCTACACCGTCCAAGTTATAGGCACGGCAATAAGCAGCTAGTTCCTTGGCAAACTCACGAGCACCCATGTCCGACAATTGAGCTACTCCAGCCTCGTCATGGTTACCCAAGATACTCAGAATCACCTTTATACCAGCTCTGCGAAGCGGTTGTAGGTATTCTTCGTTGTTGTCCAATAAGAATTGTACGTTAGGGTTGTTTGCCAAGTATACACGCTTCTTCACGGGATCCCAGTTGATGTTGGCAGCAAAGAGCACCACGTGGTCGAAGTAATATTTACCACTTTCAGTCAAGAATTCCAGTGCATTCAGCGGATTAGTATCGTTTACTTCGAAATACAACACCATAGTCACAGCACCATCGCCCTTGAAGTTATTGGGCTTGTTGCGGCAGTCAGTAATCAACAGCACCATATGTTGAGACTCCTTGGTAAAACTTACACCTTCTGTAGTAGAGCTAGCTGTAATAGGCACGATATAAGTCTTATCTTCCTTCATGCCATCGAACGCATTGAGCGTTACCTTGATGCTAGGTGTAACCTTATCATCGGGAGCCAGTACAAACACACCATCGTTGGCTATTTTCACATTGGCAGCGGGGTATACTTCATACGTAGTATTATGTGCAGCATTGTATTCAGCAGCATAAGCTTCATCTACGGTAATCTTCACGTCCACTCCCTTGTTGGGCAATTTAGACAAACGGAAAGATATGTCTGTACTATGTACATCACCTCTCATCTCAATCACAGAACTATTCTTATTGGTAGACTGATCCACCAGCAACCCCTGCAATTTTGTGACATTTTCATATTGAGATTCATCCACTTCCTGACCCACGGTCACATCGTCCTCGCACGCTGTAAACGCCATGCCACACAGCAACAATGACAGGAAAGTATATCTTAAATTGTTTTTCATATTCATATGTTAAATCGTTAAAGAATTAATTTTCCGGCAAAGAAACCGGTACCCACGTAGGTTCATCTTCGATAGTCAAATCGTAACCGTTGGCTGTATAGTCTTTAGCTACCTGACCAGCACCATCATCAAACTTCCAGTAAGAAAGCAGTCCATCTGATGCGGGATCTACCGTATAGAAATGATTAGGAGCCTTGATTTCATCGGCTGTCAGTTCCTTATTCCAGATTCTAACTTCAGATACCACACCATCGAAGAAGCGGTCAGAAGAATAAGAATAACCTATCCAGAACACACGACTACCATCTTCTTCGTTATGATGCTTGGCACCCAAGTCAACTGAAGACATACTTACATTACCGGCATATTTTTCTTCACCGTTCACGTATACCTTAATATTGCCGCGATTGAAAGTAACTGCCACGTGATACCATTTGTTGCTTTCGAATGTCAAGTCAGTACTGGTTAAATTACCGCTACTAGTAGCCACCTGCAGCTGGTTAGAAGGTACACCAGCATCACCCATACGCAGCAAGTAATGGCCTTCAATACCCATCAAGGTGTTCAGCTGATTGGGAAATGCGTTTGCCTTGAACAATACCTCCATAGTCTGTTGAGAGAGATTATTAAACTTAGCATCGTCATTAAAGTCCGGATAAGCTCTGTTCTTAGCAATGTTACAAACCACGTTCACCAAGGAAGCTCCGCGGAACACGTAATAGTAATTCTTAGCACTCTGCAGAATGCCGATACCATCGGCCGATTGCACAGTTATCGGTAATACATACGTTTCGTTTCTATCCAGATTACCGATGTTACTGAATTCGATAGGCAGTTTAGCACTGGCCACAGCACCCGACGAAATCACCGTAGAAGTTTCAGACATAGAATAATATTCTTCGGGCAGCAATATGGCATTTTCATCGTAATAAGCCAAGCGATAAGTAGGCAATAACTCTGGAGCAGGCTCCATTGTTACCTTGATGTCATAGGCTTCCGGCTTGGCAATGGCTACCGACAAGCCATCCTGTAGCTTGTCATCGCCCGCTTTAAATTTTATTTCTTTCGTAAAGATAGAAGAAGAAATAAAAAGCTGGTTGTCGTAATGATGCTTGTCTTCATCATACTCTTGGCAACCGACCAGCAAAGTGGCAAAGCCGGCTACAGCAGTGAATAATAATTTATTTAATTTCATAGATAATCGTTATTTTACAGTTGGACTTATGATATTGATAGCATCTTTCAATGTAGGATAAATACGTGCTACATTAAAATAATCCTTTTCGATATTATCTACAGAGATACCGACTCTGGTAAACACATCCGATATACCCAAAGCCCAGTTAGCAGCACCGATGATACTGGAAGTTCCGTCTACAAACTGGCCGTAAGCATCTCCTGAAGCTGTCTTATACGGAGTAGATACACCGATTACAAAACGATCGGTAGGTACATCCTTCACTATACCCATGTGAACTAAGTAAGACATCTGAGACAAATTCACCGCATGATGAGCATATACAATGATGTATTTACATTCAGACAGAATGCTCTTGGTCATTACATTCTGCGGAAGTCCTTTGAACAACAAATCTTTGTCGGCATTTACAGCTTTCCAAGCAGCAATCAAATCGAAAAATGCTCCCTGACGGGCTGTTTCAGCTGCAATAGCTTCTTCTACCAAAGAATTCAAATCGTATCCGGTAAAGTTCATTTCGATACCATCTACCCCTAAAGCGGTGCAGGCATCAAGAGCTTTGGTTGTTTCAGCCTTGCAGAATTCAATGAAGCGAGTAGCATTATCTACCTCTACATCGTCTTCACCCTCGCTTCCTTCCTGCCCTTCTTCGGCAGGAGCAGGCTGCTGATTGGCTTCAGCTTCCAAGATAGCCTTCCAATCGCTATCTATTTTATCGAAGTCTATCAAACCAATCACCTTGGTACCTTTCTTACGCACCTCGGACATCTCGTCCTTGTTCACTTGACTTACTTCCAATACATTGGCAAAGCAAATGTAATCCAAGCTGTCGGGCATATCGCAAAGATGCTGGCTGCGGTTAGAAGGTATACCTCCCTGATTATTGAAGGAAGCAATCACCACCTGATGATCTGAGTTCTTGAAGTCCACCAGCGATTGCAGGTATTGTGCATACAGCTCTGGATTCTGAGATTCCAAGGTAGGAGCATTTAACTCCAAACTTTCCACTTCTGTCCAATCCAAGCAAGAAGTAGCGGCCACCAATGCCACTCCTAAAAGCGATGTCTTGAACAGGCCGTTTCTAATATTTCTTTTCATATTCGTAATAGTCATTTTAAATCCAATTATTTACAATCCCACCATACGTGTGTGGCCATGGTATCACCTTTTTTCGTGTTAGACTCTTCGCCCAATACAATAGCAGCAGCTTCCACATATTCTTTATTCTCACGGTATTCATTTGCCGGATAAGGCATACGTCGAGCACCTTCCTGATCGTCTACCACGCCCTTACTTTCATTGGCAACCATCGGCATGAGTTTCGGATAACCAGTACGACGATATTCAGACCAAGCTTCCATACCATTAGGAAAGTTGGCAATCCACTTCTGAGTGATGATGCGTTCCAGTGATTGCTCAAAATCACCATCTTGCCATGCCACCGTTACATTAGTGTTAAGTGGAGCTGAATAATCATAACTCTGACCGTTTTGTCCTTTCAGAGGGTCTACATAATTTGACACCTTATTTGTATTAGCCAAGTATGTACTCAACCCTTCAGAGATGCCGTTTTCTTCGAAAGAAATACGGATACCTTCTTCATACAAATTTTTGGCTGTACCACCCATATTCCATCCGCGAAGTGCACCTTCAGCACGAAGGAAAGCTACTTCTGAAGCACGGAACACTACAATATCACTGGTTTCAGTCACCTTCATCGTAGAATAACCGTGAGACCAAGAGTTAAACTCACCTTGACGGATACCGCGACGCAAACCTACATAAGTATTCTGATTGCCTGTATAATTATCATCAGAAACAGTAGCAAAAGTATTCTTACCATAGTAGGCTTCACGACGGGGGTCATTGAAGGCATTCATGTAACAAGTAAGATCGGCTGCTATGCGGGCATCAGACCACATTACCATAAAGCGTTGCCACGGATTGTGATCGGCTACCTTGCGGTAAGCACCGTCGGCAGCGGTAGTCATTACTCCACCGGCTACGGCTTCTTCAGCTAGCTGCTGAGAAGACTTACCGTCTACATTAAATCCGCTGACATAGCAAGTACGCATAGCCATACGCAGCTTCAAGGAATTAGCAAATTTCACCCAAGCAGCAGTGTTACCTTCGTAAATTTTATCGGCACCGGAACTAAAGTTTTGGGCAGCATACTTGTCCAGAACTTCGATAACCTTATCCAAATCCTGAAACATCTTGGTGTAAACTTCCTTCTGAGAATCGTACGGCGACTTGATGGCATTGGCCACACCTACCTTAGAATAAGGGATAGGACCATATGTGTCGGTAACGCGCAACATAACGGCAATTCGATACAATTCCGCCAAACTCAAGTACAACTCTTCTTGACTCTGAGAAGTCAGGTTGAAATAAGTAGGATAGAATTTTTCATAAAAATCATTGAATGGAATGGCCTGCCACGCTTCAGAAGGATTGAATGTAGCATAACGGCCAGACCAACCTGTACCCAGATTAGAGTCAGCAGCATAGCCACCCAAGTTACCTGCCATCAAGCATTCTACATACTGGGCGAAGTTTTCATTCTCGGGCATCATCAAGTCCTGAAGGTTCAGCACCAATGCTTTCACCAAATACAAGTCAGCACCCATATCCTCCGTATCGGGTTCATGGGGATTTTTATTATAGTCTTCGAAATTGCTGGTGCAAGCCGTAGTTCCAAAAAGAAATATACCCGCAACCAACTGTAATATTGTATTCTTTTTCATCTGTATCTTTTTTAGAATTTAAGTTTCAAATTGAATCCCACACTGCGAAGACTAGGCATCATGAAGTAGTCAATACCTTGGTAATAGTTGCCTGTACTAGCCACAGCTTCAGGATCGAACGGAGCCTTGCTGTAAATCATCCACAAGTTGCGACCTACCAATGACAAGGTAATATCCATTACATTTTTCAGCTTCGCTCTAGGAATAGTGTAGCTGATAGAAGCTTCTTGCAGACGCAAATTAGTAGCACTATAGGTATAATATTGAGGAATACCACTGTCAGCACCTACTACTGTATACCAGTTTTGGGCATCTACCTGATCGGTTCCATTCACCCATACACCACCGTTATCACGGGCAGCAGCCGAAGCTTCAGATACACCGTAAGAGTCTAACACAGCCTGTGTAGCTGAATAAACCACACCACCTAAGCGGGCAGTCAGCAAGAAGCCCAGCCCCCAGTTACCGTATTGGAAATCGTTACGCCAAGCCATATTGGCTTTCGGAAATACCGAACCCAAGAAGATGTCGCCAGCCTTTTCATTAATAGCCACCTTACCTTCTTCGTCTACATAGATATTGTTGTTAGAATCGCGAACCAAGTCTTTTACTGAATAAAGGTCACCCAAAGAGCCACCTACTTTCAGCAGGAATTTAGCATTGGCCAAACCACCTACTTCCAAACGTTCTTTTGAAATGGTTTCACCAGTAACAGGGTTTACATAACCATCTATCAAACTCAGAATCTTATTCTTATTGGCACTGAAGGTGTAGTTAGAGTTCCAAGTGAACTTATTCCAAGTATTCTTGAATTCAAGCGACAATTCCACACCACGGTTGCGTACTTCGCCAGTCTGTGCATAGAACTTGTTATAACCACCTGTCGGAGACAACTGAGCGTCTACGGTCTGGTTATAAGTCTTCGTGTTATAGAACGATACATCGAAGTTGAAGTATTTCAAGAAACGAGCTGTCAAACCTACTTCCCAAGACTCTGTACGTTCGGGTTTCAATTCATACAACGGATAAGCAGCCTGTGACTTATAAGCACCTGTGGAAAAATCCCATTCAAAAGTCGGGTTAGCCAGGAAGCGACCAAACGGCAAACCTACAGAAGCCCATGAAGCACGCAATTTCAAATAAGAGATGCTTTCCGGCAAGTTGAAGATTTCAGACAGCAAAATAGAAGTACCTACTGAAGGATAGAAGAAAGAAGACTGCTTAGAATTAGGACCAGCCAACTGAGAAGGCCAATCGTTACGGCCAGTCAGTGTCAGGTAATAAGCATTCTTATAACCTACTTCAGCTGAAGTAAATACCGACTGAGTCTGTTCACGATAACCTACTTCTTCACGTCTAGTAGTTTGCTTGTCAAGCTGAGATACAGAAAAGAAATTAGGCAAACCGTTGGAAGCGATAGGACCTTTCACTGCCAGTGATTCCGAAAGGTTATCTGAATAAGAAGCACCGATATTAGCGGTCAGGCTCCAATCTTCTCCAAAATTCTTGTTGATGTTAATCAAAAGGTCTGCATAGGTCTGCTTGTCGTGCATACGAGTAATACCATAATAGCCGTTTGAACCTTCAGCAATGGTCGTTTCAGTAGAAGCATAATACTTCTGAGTATAGTCGTTGTAAGAGTTATCAATACGCACACGTCCGCTTACATTCAGCCAGCTTAAGATGTCGTAGCTCAAACCAGCGCTTAGCATGTAACGGTTCTTATCGTTTTCACGCAAATTACGGTAGTTGATCCAATACGGGTTCTGCAGACGGAAAGATCCTCCTCCCTGCGGCCAATATTGTGTATAAATATTACGTTCTGGGTCATAACGTTCATACATCTTATAATCATCCCAATCGTTGCCACGCGGGAACAAATAAGCTGAAGCCAAGGGATTGGCATAAATACCCTGATTAGTCATATTACGGTCTTTCTGCATCACGTACTGTGCACCTACATCCAGTTTCATTTTATCATCCAAGAAAGAAGTAGTGTTGCGGAACGTAAAGTTGTAACGGTCGTACTTATTGTTAGGGATGATACCGCGAGAGTTTACAGCAGCAGCCGACAAATACGTCTGGTTTTTCTCTGTACCGGTAGACAAGGTTACAGTTTCGGTACCGATGATACCGGTTTGCATATAATCATCTTTCGGATCGTAACCACGGTAATTGGCGTCATTTAGTTTTTTACCCCAGCTGGCATCTGTACCAGAAGTTCCGTAACGGTTTTGGAAATCAGGCATTACGAAGGGGTTCAGCATTTCTGTATTGCTAGATACGGTCAGTGATACGCGACCTACTTTACCTTTCTTGGTAGTGATAACGATGGCACCGTTGGAGGCATTGCTACCATACAAAGCAGCTGCAGCAGCACCCGACAGCACTGACATTGATTCGATATCTTCAGGGTTGAGATCGGCAATAGCTTCAGTAGAACCTTGAGAATCGAATTCTGTTCCACCTCCTGTTCCACTTAAGCTATACATAGGAATGCCATCAATTACATACAATGCATTGGAAGATTGTTCGATACCTCTAGAACCACGCATCACTACCTTGCTGGCACCACCGATACCAGAAGAAGAAGCATTGATGTTCAGACCGGCTACCTTACCGTTCAAAGAATTAATAAAGTTAGCATCTTTCACAGCCAAAGCCGATTCAGCGTCTACCTGAGTTACGTTGTAGCTCAATGCCTTTTCTGCTCTTTTAATACCCAAGGCAGTAACCACCACTTCATCAATCAGCTGAGAGTCTGTAGCCAGTTTCACAGCCAGCGGAGTGTTACCCTTTACGGCAATTTCCTGCGTGGTGTAGCCGATGTAAGAAATCTGAAGCACCGGATTGGCTTCGGTAGTAACCAAGGTAAAGTTACCGTCCATATCGGTAATGGCACCTACAGTAGTACCCTTTACCAATACGTTTACACCAATCAGCGGACCCATATCATCGGATACAGTACCGATAATGGTGCGTTCCTTACCTTGTTGAGAGCCGTTTTGGGGAGTCTGGCTCTTTTCTGACAGATAGATGACATCCCCCTCAATCTTGAAAGCGATGTTTTTACCTTTCAACACAGCATCCAACACTTTCTCTATCGAAGCATTGGAAAGCTTTACATTTTCTACAGATAAGGAAGCTAGCTTATCATCATAGAAAAAATTGTAACTGGATTGAGACTTGATTTGTTCGATGACTTTCCCCAAAGTGGTTCGGGAAACATTTAAATCCAACTGAGCAAATGACCACTGGACGGAAAATGCCATGAACAACAACATCAATGAAACCCGCATCATCCATGGGGCATGAGAAACATGATTGTTTTTCATAAACATAATTTAAAATTATACATAAGTTAACGTGTTTCTTCACCAGGTGTCTTCCCGAGAAGCATACTTTATTATAACAATTCAAACCAAAAATAAACTTACTCAAAAAAGAACTTTTTTTTATGAAAATAGCTATTTATTATTTTCATAAATTTCTGTATTATGCAGTACCAGGAACTTTCGAGTGTTTTTAATGAAGATATTCAGATGGTTACGGGCTGATTGCGGCAAATGGCTATGTGGTGAGTAAGAAGGATATAAAATGTAATTTTTTTCTCCGGTGAGAGTGGGGCGGCCGGTCCATACTAAAGTGTATCCGCATCGGACAACACGGGCGAATGGAAAAGAAGAGGCAAAAGATTCGGGCGACGGTGAATGATTTGAATGGTTTTGTAATGGACGGATGGGCTTGGGGAGAGGATATTTTTCAAGTTGCAGCGTAAAGATGAGTCCACCGTCTGTATTTGCAGCGCTCATATTGGAGATGAAGTTTCCTAAAGAATAGACGATGGCATGCTGTTGATTGCCGTTCGTGCGTAATTCCATAGGCTGGATTACGTGCGGATGCGAACCGATAATATGGGTCACCCCCTGTTTCAGCAACCAGTCGGCAAGCTCGCATTGCTCACGGTTCGGGAGTGATTGATATTCTTCTCCCCAATGCATACAGGCTATAATAGCATCCGGGCGTACGGCTTGGGCGCTATGTATGTCTTTTAGAATTGTTTTTTGTCAATGTAATTGACGATGTTGGGTGCAGATGCCTTGATTCCATTAGTGCCGTAAGTGTAGTTGAGTATGGCTATGTAGAAACCTTTTTTCCGGATGAAGAGAGGATAGAATTGTTTACGTTCTATAGCGTTCCGGTAAGTACCTGCATAGGGTATGGAAAATGATTCGATTTGTGTGATGGTTCGTTCCAATCCGGTCTTGCCGCGATCCAGGCAATGATTGTTTGCTGTGAGAAGAACGTCGAATCCGGCATCTTTGATAGCTTGCAGATATTCGTCGGGTGCACTGAAAGTAGGATAGCCTTGATAAGGTTTTCCACTGAGAGTCGCTTCAAGATTACCTAATCGGCACGAGAGATTTCTTCCTTTACAAGGGAGAAACAAGGAGAATAATCATATTTCCCGTCGGAAGTGCGGGCGGCATCTATTTGCGCCCGGTGTTGCATTAAGTCTCCTACAAATAATAGCGTAATCCTTTCCTGTGAGGAAAGGGTTACGCTATATAGTAGAAAGATAAAGGAGATGAGCGCTTTCATCATCCTTATTATTGATAAATAGCTTTCTTGCCTGCCAACAATGTATTCTTCATTAAAGAGACAATGGTCATGGGACCTACACCACCAGGTACGGGAGTGATGAATGAACATTTGGGAGCTACTTCATCGAACTTGACATCACCGGTCAGCTTGAAACCGGATTTTCTGGTTGCGTCCGGTACACGGGTAGTACCTACATCAATGACAACTGCGCCTTCTTTCACCATTTCCGCTTTTACAAAGTTAGGTTGTCCCATAGCTGCGATGATAATATCGGCTTCTTGGCACTCTTTTACCAGGGCTTTACTGCGGCTGTGGCAAACGGTTACTGTGGCGTCACCTGGATAAGCCTTTTGCATCATTAGGGCAGCCATGGGTTTGCCTACGATATTGCTGCGCCCCAGTACAACGCATTTCTTTCCGGAAGTTTCTATTTTGTATCTTTTCAGCAATTCAAGAATTCCGTTAGGAGTTGCGGAAACGTAACAAGGCAATCCTATGGACATACGTCCTACATTGATAGGATGGAAGCCATCCACATCCTTGCGGTAGTCGATTGTTTCAATCACTTTTTGTTCCGATATATGTTTTGGCAAAGGCAGCTGGACGATAAAACCGTCTACATCTGCATCCTCATTCAGTTCGCGCACTTTCGCCAGCAGCTCTTCTTCCGTTACATCTGTCTCATAACGAATGAGCGAGGACTTGAATCCGCATGCTTCACAAGCTTTTACTTTGGCTGCTACATAGGTTTCGCTGCCACCGTCGTGTCCTACAAGGATAGCTGCCAAATGCGGGCGTTTTCCGCCGCGCTCCACTATCTCAGCTACTTCTGTTGCAATTTCCTGTTTTACCTGTTCGGAAATTGCTTTTCCGTCAATTAGTGTCATATTCAATATTATTGTATTGGTTATTATTTACATGGCATTATTCGCAAAAATAGGTCAAATAACCGAATAAAGCAAAAATCCCGCTGACTTCATTCGAACTATGAAATTAGCGGGATTTATATGCAGGATATTTTTCTTTCTTATCGTTTCAGTTTCGGCATCATCTTACCCATTTTGCTGCCGGTCACCATTTTCATCATTTTACGGGTCTGGTCGAACTGTTTCAGCAAACGGTTTACTTCCTGAATGTTCGTGCCGCTGCCTTTGGCGATACGCTGGCGGCGCGAGCCGTTTAGGATGGCCGGGTTGCTGCGTTCTTCCGGAGTCATGGAGTAGATAATCGCTTCGATGCTTTTGAAAGCATTGTCGTCAATATCGATATCCTTGATAGCTTTGCCTACCCCCGGTATCATGGAAGCGAGTTCTTTCAAGTTACCCATTTTTTTGATTTGTGCAATCTGGCTCAGGAAGTCGTTGAAGTCAAACTGGTTCTTCGCAATTTTCTTTTGCAGACGTTTGGCTTCTTCTTCATCATATTGTTCTTGTGCACGCTCTACCAATGACACGATGTCGCCCATACCCAGAATACGGTCTGCCATACGGGCAGGGTGGAATTGGTCGATAGCGTCCAGTTTTTCGCCGGTTCCTACAAACTTGATAGGCTTGTTTACTACAGTACGGATAGAAAGGGCGGCACCACCGCGAGTGTCACCGTCCAACTTGGTCAATACCACACCATTGAAGTCCAGACGTTCGTTGAATTCTTTGGCTGTATTTACGGCATCCTGTCCGGTCATGGAATCCACTACGAACAAGATTTCATTCGGATTGATGGCGGATTTGATGGCGGCGATTTCGTTCATCATCTCTTCGTCTACGGCCAGACGACCGGCTGTATCGACGATTACGAGGTCATATCCTTTGGTTTTAGCTTCCTGTATGGCATTTTGGGCTATGCTCACCGGGTCTTTGCTATCAGGTTCGGAATACATGGGCACTTCGATCTGCTCTGCCAGTACGCGCAACTGTTCGATAGCGGCGGGGCGGTAAACGTCGCAAGCCACCAATAAGGGCTTCCGGTTCTTTTTGGTTTTCAGCATGCGTGCCAACTTTCCGGAGAAAGTAGTCTTACCAGAACCTTGCAGACCGGACATCAAAATAACAGCCGGTTTGGAATCAATATTGATTTCCGCAGTTTCGCCACCCATGAGTTGTGTTAACTCATCGTGTACGATTTTTACCATTAACTGGCTGGGTTTTACAGCTGTCAGCACGTTTTGTCCTAAAGCTTTTTCCTTAACGGTATCAGTAAAACTCTTGGCAACCTTATAGTTTACGTCAGCATCCAAAAGTGCTTTACGCACGTCTTTCAGCGTTTCCGCTACATTAATTTCGGTGATTTTACCTTCACCCTTCAAAATTTTAAACGACCTCTCAAGTCTCTCGCTTAAATTATCGAACATAGTATCTAATTACAATTACTAAATTACAAATTACTCTTATTGAGGCGCAAAAGTACAAAAAATACCTGTAACTGCCTTCTTTTAAGGACAGAATATTATTACGGTTTTGCGGCAGATTGCCCTGAAGCATAAAATATTCCGTTCCAACTGACGGGAAGACTGAAATCATGCTTATTCTCCATACTTTTGCTTTTTATTATATAATAATATTGAAAAAGAGCGGAATAACTTATGCTATTCCGCTCTTTTTCAAATATTTTTTTATATCTTAGTTGGTTCTTTTCCGTGTAGGTATTTAACCGTTCATGCTCATCAGGAATTCATCGTTGTCTTTGGTTTTTTCCAAACGGTCTTTTACGAAGTCCATTGCCTCTATCGGGTTCATATCGGCAAGATACTTGCGGAGAATCCACATGCGATCCAGCGTTTGCTTGTCTTGCAGCAAGTCATCGCGACGAGTGCTGGAAGCAACGATATTGACAGCCGGGAAGATGCGCTTGTTGGACAGGTTGCGGTCGAGTTGCAGTTCCATATTACCAGTACCTTTGAACTCTTCAAAGATCACTTCGTCCATTTTGGAACCGGTATCTATAAGCGCCGTAGCAAGGATGGTCAGCGAACCACCGCCTTCAATGTTGCGGGCAGCACCGAAGAAGCGTTTCGGCTTGTGCAGTGCGTTGGCGTCCACACCTCCGGACAATACTTTACCCGAAGCCGGGGAAACAGTATTGTAGGCACGTGCCAAACGTGTTATGGAGTCAAGGAAGATAACAACGTCATGTCCGCATTCTACCATTCTTTTGGCCTTCTCCAAAACAATGCCTGCTATTTTCACGTGACGTTCTGCCGGTTCGTCGAAAGTAGAGGCAATAACCTCTGCATTTACGGTACGGGCCATGTCGGTAACTTCTTCCGGACGTTCATCAATCAATAGCATAATCATGTACACTTCCGGGTGGTTGGCTGCAATGGCGTTGGCAATGTCCTTCATCAGAATAGTCTTACCCGTTTTGGGCTGTGCTACGATTAGTGCGCGCTGGCCTTTACCAATGGGCGCAAAGAGGTCTACTACGCGGGCAGACAGGGAGTCGGAATATCCGCCTTTGCAAAGTTTGAATTTCTCGTCCGGGAAGAGCGGGGTGAGATGTTCGAACGGTACACGGTCGCGTACAAAAGCCGGGTCACGTCCGTTAATCTTGGATACTTTTACCAGCGGGAAATATTTCTCTCCTTCCTTGGGTGGACGGATAACACCTTCCACTACATCACCGGTCTTCAGACCGAACAGCTTGATTTGTGATTGTGAAACGTAAATATCATCGGGAGAAGAAAGGTAGTTATAATCGGATGAGCGCAGGAATCCATAACCGTCCTGCATGATTTCCAATACGCCGGTTCCTGTGAGTATATCGTCGAATTCGTACGCCTTTTCACGTTCTATTGCCGGCTTGCGTTCGGGAGCAACATAATTCTCGTTGTTGTTCTGTTGTTGTGCAGGACGTTGCTGCTGTTGTGCAGGACGCTGGTTGTTATTGTTACGATTGTTGTTGTATGGCGTATTGTTATCGCGGAGGCGAAGACGGGAGCGTTGTTGCGGTTGCTCTGTTGCAGGAACAGGAGTTTCTGCTTTGGTGGCTTCGAATTTGCCGATGAGCTCTGACGGCAGTTCTATTTTTTCGGTTGGCAAATCCTCGATGGGGATAAAGTCATCCTCTGCTTCCGGCAAGACAGGACTTTCATCCGGTGTAGGCTGGGGGGCTGCAACAACTTTCTTGGGTTCTGCTTTTTTCGGCTCTGTAGTTTCTACTTTAGTTTCTGTCGGAACGGTTTTAGGTGTTTCCGCTGCGGGAGCCGCTTCTTGTTTTACTTTGCGAGGACGTCCCGGTTTGCGTTTGGGAACTTCAGTCTCTGCTGCGAGAGTTGCGGCTACGGTCGGCTCTTTAGCCGCCTCTGCTGCTTGTACGGAAGCTTGTACGGCAGGTGCTTCTTCGGTTTTCCCTTTTGTGAGTTCACCGTTCTTGTTGGCTGTGAATACCTTGTCCGCTGCTTCTTTCTTGACCGTTACGCGAGAACGTTTTTGCTTGTCCCCTTTACGTTCTTCTTTTAATTTGTCGGCTGCTACTTTCTTGGTTGCTCCAGCAATGGCTTGTTCGTCAAGTATCTTGTAAACGAATTCTTCTTTTTTGAGAGAGTCTGTTTTTTTGATACCCAATTCTTGGGCAATAGCTTGCAGTTCCGACAAATTTTTGTCGTTTAATTGAATGATATTATACATATAGTATATGTGTGAATGGTTTTTACTTATATCGGTAAGTCTACCTTTTGTAAATTATGATTTAATAGGGATATTTGTTATTGAACCGGAAATCTGACTAACAATCCTCACCTCAGCAAGGAGTTGCAGAATGTTTCAACGGCACAAAGGTAATAATAATTTTTGGTTTCATAAATAAATCGTCTTTTTTTTAATTTTAAAAGTCTATCTTTGTTTCATTATTATATAAGAAACAGATTTATGAATATATATACAGTTCGTTTGATTACTTTTTCGCCTACCCATACCTCTAAACAAGTGGGCGAGGCGATTGTTCGCGGTACGGGCATTTCCGATGTTGCCCGGACAGACCTTACTTTCCACCCGGTCGGCAAATTGGAAATTCCTGAAAACACCTTGACGGTGATAACCGTCCCCGTCTATGGCGGGAAGGTGGCACCCCCGGCATTGGAGCGGATGAAAGACGTTCATGCTTCCGGTGCTCCGGCGGTGCTGGTTGCTGTGTATGGTAACCGTGCCTATGAAAAAGCATTGGTGGAGTTGGACGCATTTGCATCGGACAGAGGGTTTAAAGTGATTGCCGGTGCTACGTTTGTAGGCGAGCATTCGTACAGTACGCAGCAAAATCCCATAGCTGCAGGGCGGCCGGATGCAGATGACTTGCAGTTTGCTGAAACTTTCGGCGCTAAGATACGGACTAAAATCGAAGCGGCAGCCGACATGGATAAGCTCTATGCCGTTGACGTCAACCGTATTCAACGTCCCCATCAGGCATTTTTTCCGTTATTCCGTTTTTTGCGGAAGGTGGTGAAACTACGCAAAAGCGGAGTTCCTATGCCGCGCATTCCGGCTGTCGACACAGAACTTTGCAACCATTGCGGATACTGCGTGAAGCATTGTCCGGCAGGCGCCATCGCGAAAGGCGATGAGTGTACTACCGATGTGGAAAAGTGTATTCGCTGCTGTGCTTGTGTAAAAGGGTGTCCGCAAAAGGCCCGTACTTTTGATACGCCGTTTGCCGCCTTGCTTGCCGATTGCTTTAAGAAGCAGAAGGAAAATAGGATTATCTTGTAAGTAGATTCTGGCATATCTGCCTTCGGGCATAAATTGAGTTCAAAGAGTATTTTCAGCTTCTTTTGAAGCTCTATCCGGTCTGTTTTTTGTTTTTATAAGAAGCATAATGGGGTATGTGACGAATAAAAATAGAAAAATATCTTCAAACAAGGAGTGCTGAAGAAGATTTAAGCAGGTTCTTAAGGAGAAGGATTCTTGTCGGAGAGGAGAGATGTTCTCTTCAGGTAAGAAGCCGGTAAATATAGGAGAAGAACTTTATCTCCGGCCTGAAGATGGGTGTCTTTTGGCTGGAGAGATCCGTTTTTAGGTTAAAGTTCTGTATCTCTAACCTAAAGATGAATGGATAATGGGGTACTCTTCGGATGCAGAGTTATACCGCTTAGGTCTCAGGGTGTGACAGGACTGTCCCCGGCGGTAAGAAGCCGGACTGTGAGTATCCGTTTTGTAGAGGCACCGATGCGGAAACGGTTGTCCGTTCTTTCACCTATCAGCCAGATAATCTCTTCGCCGCAACATAATACCCATTGCTGCTCTTTGCGCAAAAGGGAGAACTTCCGGTCGGTCATATAGTCGCTTACTTTTTTCCGGCCTTTCATGCCGAATGGAATAAAAGAGTCCCCTTGTCGCCAAGGGCGCAGAAGGAGAGGATGTGTCAGTTTGTCCGCATCAAAGCAGGCAGTGTTCTTGTCGCGGGGAATGACAAAGTCCGAGGTAAAGACATGTTCTTCCATTGCCAGTGCGGGTTGTATGGGGTGTCGGTGTGCTTCAATCAGCAGATATTCGCGGTCTTTCACGATGCACCAATGTTCCGAAGTGAAGATTTTTCCCGGCTGTCCTTCCAGCGAACGGTATATGTCTCCGATTTGGGCAGTGTTAAAGCCGAGCGGGTATAGGATTTCAAACAGTAATGTTGCGGGGGCCGGTTCCTGCATCAGTCTCTCGATGCAGATGCCCTCTGCTGTCCGCACCCGTTTTATGCCTTCGTCTATCCCTTGTTTATATATGGCGGATGCGCCATCCAGATGCTCGGCGGTGTTGAGAATGCTTTCTTTGACGGATGGGTTGATTTCCTGCATCATGGGCAACAGGTTCAAGCGTATTTTGTTACGAGTGTATTCATCCTGCAGATTGGTGCTGTCCGTTACGTAATCCTGCCCTATGCGGTTCAGATAACTGATGATTTCTTTGCGTTCCAGGCAAAGCAACGGACGTACGATGTGCCCGTTTTTGGGGCGTATTCCCCGTAACCCGTTGATGCCCGTACCACGTATCAGGTTCAGCAGGAGGGTTTCCACGCTGTCGTCCTGGTGATGGGCCACGGCAATGGCGTCGGCATTGATTTTCTGCCGTATTTCCTCAAACCATCCGTAACGTAGTTCGCGTGCGGCCATTTCAATGGAGATATGCCGTTCTTCGGCAGTGTGTGCGGTGTCGAAGTGGACGGTGTGTAGCGGCACTTGTTGTTTTACGCACAGTTGGCGGACAAATGCCTCATCTCTGTCGGATTCTGCACCTCGCAGGTGAAAATTACAGTGCGCAGCTTCGCAGTCGTAGCCCGACGCTTGCAACAGTCGTAATAAAGCGACGGAATCTGCACCGCCACTTAGGGCGACAAGTACCTTGTCTGTCGGTTGCAAAAGCTGTTTCCGGTTGATATATTGTGCTACTTTTTCCTTTTCCATAGCGGCAAATATACATGTTTCTTCCCGGATTTTGTTACTTCCGTGCCGAAAGGTTGCTTTGGCAGACCGTTGTCAGCTTGCTTACAATGCAGAATCGGCTCTCTTTGATGCCTCTTATTTAAAAACATTCTAAATTATTTGCGCTATACGGACTTATCCTTTATCTTTGCGGCAAAAATAAAAAAGGCAGAAGACTATGCGTTTGTCCGAATTGAAAACCGGTGAGAAGGGAGTAATCGTTAAAGTGCTGGGACACGGAGGTTTCCGTAAGCGAATCGTGGAAATGGGATTTATCAAGGGGAAAACCGTTGAGGTGTTGCTGAACGCCCCTCTAAAAGATCCCATCAAGTATAAGGTGATGGGATATGAAATCTCTTTACGGCGTCAGGAAGCTGAGATGATTGAGATTGTCGGTGAAAAGGAAATGTGTCGGGAGTCCGTGCAGCTCGACTATCACGAGGGATGGAGCGAAGATATGCGTTTGGACGAAGAGGAACTGAAACGTATCGCTTTGGGAAAACGCCGCACCATCAATGTCGCTTTGGTGGGTAATCCCAATTGCGGCAAGACATCCCTTTTCAACATCGCCTCGGGTTCGCACGAGCATGTGGGTAATTACAGCGGTGTCACCGTAGATGCTAAAGAGGGGTATTTTGACTTTCAGGGGTATCATTTCCGCATCGTCGACTTGCCTGGCACTTATTCGCTTTCTGCCTATTCTCCCGAAGAGATTTATGTGCGCCATCACATCATCAACGAAACTCCGGATATCATTATTAATGTGGTGGACTCTTCCAATCTGGAACGGAACCTGTATCTCACCACCCAGTTGATTGACATGAACGTGCGCATGGTTATCGCGCTTAACATGTACGACGAACTGGAAGCTAGCGGGAACACGTTGGATTACGTAAAGCTCGGTCAGTTGTTCGGTGTGCCGATGCTGCCTACCATCAGTCGCACCGGAAAAGGCATAGAACAGCTTTTCCATATTATCATCGGCATTTACGAGGGTGGTGATTTTCTGGATAAAAAAGGTAAGATACGTGCCGAAATCCTGAATGATTTGCGCAACTGGCACAAGGAGTATGTACCCGACCATGACTTCGGCACTCACAAGGAGGAGAAAGAGCATCCGGCAGGCTTTTACCGCCACATCCACATCAATCACGGGCCGGAATTGGAGCGGAGCATTGAAGAGGTGAAACGCATAATCAGTGTCAACGAGAATATACGGTATAAATACTCCACGCGCTTTCTTGCTATTAAGTTGCTGGAGAATGACGAGGATTTGGAGAAGACCGTACAGGAGTTTCCCAATGGGAAGGATATTATTGAAGTCCGTAACCGTGAAGTACAACGCCTGCGCAATGCAATAAACGAAGATAGCGAGCAGGCCATTACAGATGCCAAATACGGTTTTATCGCCGGTGCGCTTCGCGAAACCTATGTGGACAAGCAAGAGGATACGGCACGTACAACGCGTGTGATAGATTCCATTGTGACGCATCGCGTATGGGGGTATCCCATCTTTTTTCTGTTCCTGTATCTGATGTTTGAAGGAACATTCATCTTGGGAGATTATCCCATGCAGGGCATTGAATGGCTGGTAGGTGCGTTGGGTAGTCTGGTGCGTGACAATATGTCTGAAGGGCCGCTGAAGGATTTGTTGGTGGACGGCATTATCGGCGGTGTAGGCGGGGTGATTGTCTTTTTGCCCAATATCTTGATTCTATATTTCTTCATATCTTTGATGGAGGATTCCGGATATATGGCGCGTGCCGCCTTTATCATGGATAAGATAATGCATAAGATGGGTCTGCACGGCAAGTCTTTTATCCCTCTGATTATGGGATTCGGTTGCAATGTACCGGCTATTATGGCCTCGCGTACTATTGAAAACCGGAAAAGCCGACTGGTGACCATGCTTATCAATCCGCTGATGTCGTGCAGTGCACGTTTGCCTATTTATTTGCTGTTGGTGGGGGCGTTTTTCCCGAACAATGCCAGTTTGGTATTGCTGATAATCTATGCTATCGGCATTTTACTGGCTGTGGTTATGGCACGACTTTTCTGTCGCTTTCTGGTAAAGGGAGATGACACGCCGTTTGTTATGGAGCTTCCTCCTTACCGCATACCGACGTCGAAGTCCATTTTTCGCCATACTTGGGAGAAGGGCGCGCAATATCTGCGCAAAATGGGAGGTATCATCATGGTGGCTTCCATTGTGATATGGGCGTTGGGGTATTATCCGGACCACGATGCATATCAGGATGTGGCCGAGCAGCAGGAAAACTCGTATATCGGCAGAATAGGCAAGGCTGTGGAACCGGTGATAGCACCGTTAGGCTTTGATTGGAAATTGGGGGTCGGTATCCTTTCCGGTGTAGGGGCCAAGGAACTGGTGGTAAGTACGCTGGGAGTTCTGTATGCAGATGATGCCGAAGCCGATGCGGTGAGCTTGGGCGAACGGATTCCGATTACTCCGTTGGTGGCTTTTGGCTATATGGTGTTTGTATTGATATATTTCCCGTGCATCGCCACCTTAGCGGCCATTAAAGGAGAATCGGGCAGTTGGAAATGGGCTTTGTTTGCAGCGGTGTACACTACTGTCCTTGCATGGGTGGTGTCCTTTGCAATTTATCAGATAGGGGGGCTGTTTGGATGAGTAATTGGCAAAATTGGGCGGTAGCTCTCATTTTATTGTTGTGTATCGTCCGTATCGGACAGCGTGTTTATGCTTTTTTCATGAAAGTAAAAGAAAAACGTAATCCTTGCGAGAATTGTGCAACAGGCTGTGAATTAAAGCAATTGTACGAAAAGAAACGCTTGAAATGCAGTGACGGTAAAAAAGAAATAAAGAAAAAATGCTGTTGATAGTTGGTAGTTTCAAAAAAATGACTACCTTTGCAACCGCAAACGAGAAAGATTGGTTCCTTGGATGAGTGGCTTAGTCAGCGGTCTGCAAAACCGTGTACGGCGGTTCGAATCCGCCAGGAACCTCAATAATCCCTCTCAGATTATTTCTGAGAGGGATTTTCTTTTGGGCACGCTCGGAACGAGCATTGTCTAACGGGTGGAAGCGGAGCAACGTAAAAATCTAGAACATCGGTAACTGATAAATGAATCCCACCGATACTCTGTTTGTGGAATAGTTCTCTTGCCCGAGTGCTTTGGCACGGGCGGTGAAGTCATAGGAACGTCCTACGTATGTAAGGAAGAAATGCAAGTTGGTATCCATAGGATAGAACTCCACACCGGCAAAATAACCCCATGCGGTGCGGTATTTGCCTTTTTCCAAATCTCCCTGCTGTTTGGTGAGAGATGCTGTTTCATACATTCCTTTTACGAAAGCGTTCCATTTAGGCAGGAAACGGTAATTCAACTTGGTTACCATTGAAAAATAGCCGGCATCGAAAGCATTGTGTCCTTCCATACTGCCCGTTATCCCTGTCATGATACCCTTGCGGTCGATACCTTCTTTGGAGTACATGAAGTCGAGGAACATGTTGAACTTATTCAAGTTCAATTCATTACCGAATGCAAAATAATAAAGATTCTTGTCCTTTGCTTCATTCATGATAGAGGCGGACCAGCGTGTCTTGAATATGTCATTGAAATTACCGTTCCAGTTCAGGGTGTATACGAGCGGCAGCTTGCCCGATTCTATGGCAGGCTGTTCGCCGTCTTCGGTTTCAACTCCATACGTCTTGTTGAAAGAGCCGTTGCGGCTGTCCAGTATTTGCAGGTTCAACTGCTGGTGGGCATTGATGTCATATCCGATGTTCAAACCGGTCATGAAGTTACTCATGTTCTCAATCATATCGCTGTATTCATATATCTCGATAGGATTCAGGTCGAACTCGATACCGCCGTATGCGGTGCATTGCTTACCGGCAAAAATAGAAAATCCTTTTCCCAGTTTCACACCTATCCCTGCAATGTCAATGGAAGTAGGAAGGTTGTCTATGTTGCCGCTACTGTCGTTCGAGCGGTTCAGCCGTTGCCTGTATCGGTACGAAAGCCAGTTGTTGATATTTCCTTTGGCTTCAATGCGGAGTTGCCTCATTTTGAAAGCTCCCTCTTCGAAGCCGTCGCGGAAGTTTGCATCAAAGCTGCCCTGCATATTGAGGAATAAGTTGAACTTATCTTGTTTTTTCTTTACATTGGTGAGTTCTTCAAATAGGGTCTTGTTTTCAAGGAACTTCTCGTTCTTCTCCGTGCTTTGGGCGTACATGATTTGTGTACAGCCCGCAGCCAGAAGTATAAATGTGAGTTTCTTTATCATTTCTATCTGTTTTTAATATTCGTTGAAATATTCCTGAATCTGTTTCCAGTCGGTGGTTTTGGTCAGTGCAAGCATCAGCAGGACACGTGCTTTCTGGGGATTCAGTTCCTGTGATGCGACAAACTGATACTGTGCGTCGTCTACTTCTGCATCGAGCGAAGTGGGACCCGTCGGCACTCTTGACGAACGGACTACGAGAATACCTTTCTTGCGGGCTTCCGTTAATACGGGGAATATATTCTTGTGAATGTTTCCATTGCCTACTCCTGCATGGATGATACCCTTATAGCCATTGCTCAGCATCGGAGTCACCATGTCAGCCTCGATGTTTGAGTAGCTGTAGACAATTCCCACTTTGGGGAGTGAGTTCAGATTGGTAACATCAAATACCGAGTGGGTGGTGTGTTTCTTTACAGACGACATATTATATGTGACCTTGCCGTTCAGTACATAACCGAGTGCACCCGCGTTGGGAGCTTGGAAGGTCTGCACGTCAACAGTGTTCATCTTCAATACGCTTGCAGCACCAAGCACGCTTCCGTTCATTGCCACTAAAACACCTTTCCCTTTGGACTCTTTTGCTCCGGCCACAACGACGGCATTGTATAAGTTAAGAGGTCCGTCGGCGCTGATTGCGGTAGAGGGGCGCATTGCTCCGACCAGAACTACCGGTTTGTCGCTCTTGACTGTCAGGTTGAGGAAATAGGCCGTTTCTTCCATCGTATCGGTTCCGTGGGTAATTACGATGCCGTCGATGTCAGAGCGTTTCAGAAGCTGGTTAATTTTCTTTGCAAGAGTCAGCCATACATCATCGTTCATGTCTTGTGAACCTATCTTGACAATTTGTTCGCCGGTTACGTTAGCTATGTTTTTAAGTTCGGGTACGGCATCGAGCAGCGTACCGATGGCTACTTGTCCGGCAGTATAGTTGGTGGCGGTTGCAGATGTTCCGGTTCCGGCAATGGTTCCGCCGGTGGCAAGGATATGGATGTTAGGCTTCTGCTGAGCAAATGCCATTGTGACGGAAAGCAGTAGCATAACGGCTACCATGCTGAGTTTTTCTAATCTTTTCATAACTTAATTTGTTTGAATTAAAAAATAGGTTAAAGGTAAATATGCTTAGAAAAATTGTATGAATAATAATCCCAAGGCTATGGCAACTGCCGTAGAGACGATACCCGGCATCATAAAAGAGTGGTTGAGTATATATTTACCGATTCGGGTGGTTCCTGTACGGTCAAAGTTGATGGCTGCAACTACGGTAGGGTAGTTCGGGATGAAGAAATACCCGTTTACGGCAGGAAACATGGCTATCAGCATATATGGCGATATGCCCAAAGCAATGCCCAGCGGTACTAAAGCACGTACTGTGGCTGCCTGACTGTACAGCAGGATAGACATGACGAACAAAGCGATGCCGAACAGCCAGGGCATCTGGCGTACGATACCTTCGATAGAGGCGGTGAGTTGCGCCATATTTCCATTCAGGAATGTATCGCCCATCCAGGCAATGCCGAAGATGGCGATTACAGCCTGCATTCCAGCCGGGAAGACAGAGCCTTGTGTTGCTTTTATTCCGTCTGTCTTAGTTACCAGCAAAATGAGGGCGGCAGCCGAAAGCATGATGATTTCGATAATGGCGGACATCCCTAAGGAAACTGTTTTTCCGTCAATCAGGAAAGAAGGACGCATCCCTTCGAATGAGCCGAAAAGAACGATAAATGCCGTGGCAAGGATAAATATGAGTACCGAAATCATAGCATGGCGTTTGTTTGTTACATCGTCGATTTTCACTTTCTTACCGTCGAAGTAGCCTTCTGCCATACGTTTTTGATATTCCGGGTCGTCAATCAGTTCTTTTCCCACGCGCATGGAGCACAATGCGCCTACCAGTACGCCGAGGATTGTTGCCGGAATCGTTATTTTAAGTATGTCGAATAAAGTGATGTCAAATCCGGCAAGCAGGCCGAGCAGTGCAACTGTAGCCGCCGAAATGGGACTTGCCGTGATAGCCTGCTGTGAAGCGATGACAGCGATACCCAGCGGACGCTCAGGTCTGATTTTGGTTTCGGTTGCAACTTCGGCAATGACGGGAAGAACCGAGTATGCCACGTGTCCTGTACCGGCTACGAAAGTAAACAGGTAGGTGACGATGGGGCTGAGGATAGTAACCTGAGACGGGTTCTTGCGCAGCAGTTTTTCCGCTAACTTTACCATGTAATCAAGTCCGCCGGCCGCCTGCATGCAGGAAGCTGCGGAAATAACGGCGGCTATCATCAACATTACGTCTATCGGTGGTGCAGTGGGTTGTAAGCCAAATACAAAAGTCAGTATGCCCAAACCTACGCCGCCCATTACTCCGAGACCTATGCCGCCTAAGCGTGCACCTATGATAATAGCGGTCAGTACAAATAATAATTGTAAAACCATATACTTATTATTTAAAAAATTAGATAAGGTTGTTATGTTCTCTACTATTGGCTAATTTCTAAAATAATCCCTTATATAACAATAATAGGGGGTGAATTTGTTGTATTTATTATTTTATATTTTCTAAATTAAGCATATATTAACTATTTAGTGATTAGGGGTGATAATCCTGTGTGTTCTTACATTTTGTCATATTATATATAGCAATATGTGTATAAAAAGGCTTGTATTAAATGTTGTTAACCTAATAATAAGTATTATTGTTTACAAAACAATTTATGCTATCTTTGGTTATTCTTTGATGACCGCTTATCGAAATAGTTAATAAACATATATTATGAAAGAAGAACTATCTACAAAAACTCGCACAGAAAGCGATTTAATCGGCAGCCGTGAAATACCGGAAAGCGCCATGTATGGAGTACAGACTCTCAGAGGTATCGAGAATTTCCGTATCAGTAAATTTCATCTGAACGAATATCCTTTGTTTATTAATGCTCTTGCCATTACCAAAATGGGAGCAGCCATTGCCAATTCCGAACTTGGTCTGCTTACCGGGCAGCAAACGGATGCTATCCTTAAAGCCTGTAAGGAGATACTCGAAGGCAAGCACCACGAGCAGTTCCCGGTAGACATGATTCAGGGGGGAGCAGGCACCACTACCAATATGAATGCCAATGAGGTAATAGCTAATCGCGCGCTTGAAATCATGGGACATAAACGCGGCGAATACCAATACTGTTCACCGAACGATCACGTCAATCGTTCACAGTCCACCAATGACGCTTATCCTACTGCCATACATATAGGAATGTATTATACCCACCTTAAACTTGTGAAACATTTTGAGGAGTTGATCGATGCGTTCCAATGCAAAGCCGAAGCGTTTAAACACATTATTAAAATGGGACGTACGCAGTTGGAAGATGCTGTGCCCATGACTCTCGGACAGACATTCAACGGATTTGCCAGCATTTTGCGCAATGAGATAAAGAACCTGAACTTTGCGGCGGAGGAATTCCTTACGGTCAATATGGGAGCTACCGCCATCGGCACGGGTATTGCGGCAGAACCGGAATATGCGGAGAAATGTGTGAAGGCCTTGTCGAAGCTTACCGGATGGGACGTGAAACTGTCCGGTGACTTGGTGGGAGCTACTTCGGATACCTCTTGCCTTGTAGGCTACTCCTCGGCTATGAGAAGAGTTGCGGTGAAGATGAACAAGATATGCAATGACCTTCGTCTGCTTGCATCCGGTCCGCGTTGCGGATTGGGAGAAATCAATCTTCCTGCCATGCAGCCTGGGTCTTCCATTATGCCGGGTAAGGTCAATCCGGTTATCCCTGAGGTAATGAATCAGATATCCTATAAGGTAATCGGCAACGACCTTTGTGTGGCTATGAGTGGCGAAGCAGCTCAAATGGAGCTGAATGCAATGGAACCCGTAATGGCGCAATGTTGTTTTGAGTCTGCCGATTTGCTGATGAACGGATTCGATACCCTGCGTACGCTCTGTATCGACGGTATTACCGCTAATGAGGAAGTATGCCGCAGATATGTACACGATAGCATCGGTGTGGTTACGGCTCTTAATCCGGTTATCGGTTATAAAAATTCTACCAAGATAGCCAAAGAAGCTCTTGCAACGGGAAAAGGTGTCTATGAACTGGTTCTGGAACACAACATTCTTTCCAAAGAAGATTTGGATACTATCCTGAAGCCCGAAAACATGATTAAGCCCGTGAAGTTGGACATAAAACCCAATATCTAAGGAACGGGCTTTCGGAGCGGTAAGGCTTTGAATATAAGTTGCGCGGATTTACACAAGACGGTTTATGAATGACTGAACGGTCATTAGATGCTGTCTGTGTAAATCCGCGCATTTCGTGTGGGGTATGAGTTAAATATTTGCAAAGAGTTCATACTCTATTTGTTTTGTTATGCCTAATTAGTTTCTTTTGTGACAGGAAATCTATTTATGAATACTTAAAAACAAAGAAAAATGAAGCGACTCAGATCATTGGTACTTGGCCTATTCGCATTGTGCAGCATGGTAGGTATGGCGCAGGAAGCAAAGGCAGACGATACCGGTTATATTGTGAAAGTGGGGCAGGTGGCTCCCGATTTTACCGTTACGCTGACAGACGGCAGGACCGTTACGCTTTCCGATTTCCGTGGCAAGGTGGTTATGTTGCAGTTTACAGCAAGCTGGTGTGGTGTATGCCGTAAGGAGATGCCTTTTATCGAAAAGGATATATGGCAGAAGCATAAGTCCGATCCGGATTTCATGTTAATGGGCATCGACCGTGACGAGCCGTTGAATAAAGTCATAGCTTTTGGCAAGTCCACAGGCGTTACCTATCCGTTGGGATTGGACCCGGGGGCTGATATTTTCGCCAAATATGCGTTGCGCCAAGCAGGTATTACCCGTAATGTATTGATTGATAAGGAAGGACGCATCGTGATGCTCACCCGCCTTTATAATCCGGAAGAGTTCTCGGCTTTGGTTAAGAAGATTGATGAACTTCTGAAATAACCTGTTCCCGTTTAGAACGAAAAGCTTGTTCCGGCATTTAGCGACATCATGATGTCGCTCCCCTGCACATTATCCTGCATTAGCAGTTCCTTGCCGTAAATGCGGATTTTGGGTTCGAGGAATACCTTGAAGCGGCGACCCACCCGGTAAGATGTTTGCAGTCCCGCTTCTCCGCCGATAAAGAAGCGGTTCTCATGTTTCATCCGCATAGAAGCCACTATTCCGGCAAATAGCTGTACGTCGTATTTGCGTTCGGGGTCATATCCCGTCATCAGATTGGTAAGGTTCAGCATATAGTCAAGGCTTCCGCTTGCCATATCATAATCCAAGGTTTTCCCTTTCCGGTCTGTGGACAGAGGTCCGTAATCCGCTGCTAAACGGAGTGATGACAACGGGGTGAAAATGCGTCCTACGCTTGCTGTGACCATGTAATCGAAGTAGCGTTTCGGTTCATACCGTTTCATTTGTATGGGAACGGAGAAACCGATTGCGCCGCTTACAAAGAAAGAAGGCTTAAACAAATCACGGTTTAAAGAGCGTGCCATACGGTTTTCTTCATCGGTACGCTGTATCTCTATACCTATATTGATACTGTACAGATTGTCTGTGAACTTTTTGGCTACGTATCTGCCTTCTTCCTTTTCATTGGTCTTTAATGAATAGGATGCCAGACTGGTGCGTGGCTCTGCAAATAAAGAAACATCGCCCCAAAGCCGGTATTTAAATTGCAAGCCGCCTGTAAATCCCGTATATCCGCCTTTTGCGGGCCGATAACCATTTTCTTTTTGAATATATCCCAGTTCACCGCCCGCCAATACATTGACGGAGAATTTGGGACTGAGTTGCCTGCCGTTAAAAAAATAAGTGGCATCCAGCATACCTTCCAGGCGCCCCCCGGCGTATGCGGACATCTCATAAAACTCTTCACCGGCCGAACTCGCCGAAGAGGCGATTACTTTCTTATGCCAGGTATCGGCCGATTTGAATGCCGACAGCCGTAAGCCGAATGCCGGTATCAGCCATTTGCCGGCAGACAGGCTGATGTGCGGGCCGATGGAGTTTGTCAGTCCCATTTCACTTGTCAGGCGGGAAGCTTGAAACTGCCCGCCGGCAGCGATGCCGATAAAGGTATTGTCCAAAAAATGATTGCCTTCCAGTATGCGCATTTTGCCGAAAGGCTTCCATGCTTTCAGGCGGTAGTTCATTCCTACGGTCGCACCGTAGGTCATGTCATATTTATGCCAGTTCTTTTGAAAGGAATGGTCTATGCCGTCACTCATAATGGTGAAGCGGGGTTCCAGATAAAAGTCCACATGTGCGGTAGGGTGCAGTTTCAGTTGGAAACCTAAATGCAGGTCGGCCACATGTTCCACTCTGCCTGCCAGTGCAGATAATTGATAGCCGACTCCCGCTACGGTCAGGAACTCGAAGATACGTCCGGGATTGTAGCCGTTGACGTAGGATGATACATTCAGCAGATAATCCGCCTGCAGGCCGAAACGCAATAGGGTTTCGTTGTCTATTTTGCGCGAGAAGTTACCCGCCAGCAATGAGGCACGCAGGGCATGGGCGGGGGCGAACTGCCAATTGGCGGCGATACCGCCCACGGGACCGGTGTTGAAATCCGTGTTTCCGCGCGGAATCATTTTGTCCATGCCGCCAAACAAGGAGATATACACATTATTTTTCCATAGTGTGTCGAAAGGCACTGCATCCGGATGCTGGTAACGTCTTTGGAACATCTGCCGGGTAGCATCGAATCCTATGCCGACGGTATCTTTAGGATGCGTTGCCGGAGAAGGATTATTGCCCGTTTGCTGTTGGGCAAAGGCAAAAGGTATCAGTGTGTGCAGTACAATCAATATAATCAGTGGTTTCTTCATGATGTTCAACTCTCCATATCCGTTTAATAAAGTTTCCAGTCGCCCTGGTCGTAATATTCCATAAATTCCTTGCTGATTTCACCGTCGTTAACGGCTATTTTGTAGTATTTCTCATCCAGTTTGACGATTTCTTCCAACTTCTTGCAGGCTTCGTCAAAGTCGAGGGCGTTATCGTAGCTCCATTCATACAGTTTCTTTTCCCGGATGTAAATCACCAGTTTCATGTATTTAGTCATGGCCGTTTCAGGCAGTTCTTCCAATGCTTTCTGTGCTTCTTTGTTGTAATTGTCCGTTTCCATAGCCATGCACATTACAATATTATTGAGCGGTGACGACTCCTTTACCAATTTGAATACCTTTTTACGTTCCTCGCCCTCCTTTACGGTGGCTGCACCCCGGTAGTCGTAGTATCCACCCAGACAGTTGGCAAATGCCTTTATCATCTGGAAGCGTTCGGTATCCGGAAGTTTGTCGGCAAGGATGCTGGCCTCTTCAAAGTTATAGGCGCGTATGTACATTGCGAGCTGGTTGGCAACGATTGTTTCGGGGTTTACCTCAGTCTTGGTTATGCTGATGCCGTCATTGAAAGAGTCCACCATGTTCACTTTCCGCTTAAGGTCAATCAGGGGTTTCAGTATCTCTACGTCGAAAGTATCCCTGCGTAGCAGCGCTATTGCAAGGTTGTTTGCCGCCAGAATCCACGGCTTTTCTTTCCCTTTCGTGTCGTAGGCCATTGTTTCCCTGTAAGCGCGCCGATAGAGTTTCTCCGCTTCTTCCGGGGCTTTTATCATCCGGAACAAATGCCAGTACTCGTATCGGGTAAACGATTTTTTGCCATCGGCGTATTGAGGGTCGTGCAAGTATTTGTCCAATATTTCATCCGGATTCAGTTCACGGAATATTTCATGTTTGTATTCGTACTGTACGGTGCGTAGTTTGGGCAGCCGTTCTTTGATGATGGTGGAGTAGTAGGGCAGACGCGATACGGCGGCAAACTGCGCATCCGGATTCTTATATTTCCCGGTGATTTCCCTTATCTCCCGCGCTTCCGCAGTGAGGCTGTCTCGTTCCAGTAAATCGGCTACTTCATTCCAAGTGGCAACACGGGTTTCCGTAGGATGTTTGTATACCCGGCTCCATTTGGCGGCAGGTATTACCGAAGTGATTTTCCGTAGGGCGAAAGCCGTTCGTTGCTTGGCAAGCGCAAGGTTGCTGGCATAGCGTCCTTCGGGAGACGATACGCCGGTTATCTTAAATTCTTTCAGTGTGGTGCCCTCACCGTTTACGATGTTCATCAGGTCTTCCTGCAACTTGTTCATCTGCACCACATTGGCAGAGTCGGCAGGATCCAGTTCGGCCTTGCCCACAAGGAATGTCAGCGAAATATTGCCTGCCGTATTCCGGCGTTCGCGCCGGGGCGTTTCCTTGTATTTATCGGGGTCTAATTCAAAATCGGGGAACGAGAACTCCAGAAACTGCAACGGGCGTTTTATTTTGCAGGTAGTCATTTTCCATTCCGCTTCGTATGTAGGGTGGGTATAGTCTGCTATAATAACTTTGGACAATACACTGTAAATGCGTCTGGGGTCGGGTACGGGTACCGAGTCATTGATGTCCAGGTTGAAGCGTGTGGCATCCAGTTGGCGGCGGGTATTGATATAGGGAGCCAGTTTGTCGTTCCTGATGTCGTAGGCCATGCGGCGGTCTTGCGTCAGTCCGTATTCGGGGCCGTCCATAACTGTCGGGTCCATGTAGCTCACTATCTCTTCGGTGGTACAGTCCATGATATAAGGTTGCATGATGAGCCGGCGGTTGGGCGCGCCGTAATTGCTGGGAATGGCTACCGAGTTGTTTACAATCAGTTTGTTGCCCACTATTTTCCCGGCTACGGGCCGGGGTTGCGGGTTTGGGTTTTCTGCCACAACTTCCACCTCCTCAAGAGCGATGCCGCCGTCGATGTTGGCGTTTATCTCCTGTTTGTAATTCACTTCGCGCAGTTCGTTTTTCATTTGCACGTTAAAGATTAGCGCGCCGTTTTCCGCTACACGTATTTCATAGTATCCGTCGGCGCCCGCCACGGCATCGGCGTCGAAGAGCAATGTTCCGCCACCGCCGGTTTCAAGCGCTTTCAGGGCATCGCGTGCCGAGGCCACGGTATTGAAAGCAAAAATACGCACGGTCTCTCCCATGGGGAAGGGGCGCGGCTTTTTTTCACCTTCGGGCAGGTTCAGCACTTTGCCGGACACGATAGTGATTTGTTGCGCCATGCTTGATGCGGAAGATAAAATCATAGCAATGCAAACGGCTGATGTTATGATGAAATTTTTCATGGCGGTTATTCTTTATTTGAAGATATAGGATATGGAGACACCTATTTTGATAGGCAGCAGTTTATAACCGTTGGCGTTGGCTTGTGCCGTTCCGTCGGTGTAGTCCTCTATGTTATCGTTTTTGTAGTATTGTTTTTGCTTGAAGTACACGGCGCCGAATCCGCCGTAAAACTCTACGTTGAGGCGTCGGTTCAGGTTCAGCGCATAGCCGAAGGTAATCCCGGCGCCGGCAGCATCGCCCTGATAGATGCGGTCTCCCCATGTGATGTCGTAGGACACGCCGAGAGCGGCTATTCCCACAAATTCCCGTGTCATGGGGCGTCCGTTAAACCAATAGCGGTATTCGGGCAGAAGACCTATCATTTTGGCTTTGTTGCCATAGATGTTGACTGCGCCGAAAGCCGAGATGTCGATACTGCTCCGTTCGCCCACAACGAATTCGCAGCCGATGTTGGGAGCCATGGCGGCAAGCATCAGGCCGTTGGTCTTTACTGCCAGTTGCTGGGCGTGCAGGGTAGGGAAACTGCAAAGTAGCAGCAGAAAGAAGATGCTGCTTAAAGAGAGTGTATGGTGATTGGTTTTCGGCATATCGGTTTTTAGCGTTTTGTTGGTTGGGATTTGTAAGTTCCGTTCTATTGAAATGTATGTTCCGTACCCTTGTTCCAGTCGTTTACGGAAGCTTTTGCAGCCATGCTTTGCGTATATAGGATGTTGAGGGTGGTTATGCTGCCGGCTTCCAGTACGATTAGCGGGGGAGTGTTTGCACCGGCATCGGCTTCGTCGAACACTACGATGTCTTTTTCGCTTCCGTCCGGCTCTTTTATACTGAATGTCAAGCGGCGGAGCGCACTGATAGTCTCATGCCCGTATGGCAGCAGCAGATAATCCTTTTGAATGCCGGCTGTTCCGGGGATAAGGTTGAGCGGGGATGCTTCGTTCCGGTAATCGGAGCTGACGGATGTACCGGTGTCCGGATTGTCGGATGTGATGTCGCCTGTTTGCAGGTCCATTGTCCCTGTTTGTCCCTCACGGGTGGTAAAACCGATGCTTTGCAACACCGGGTATGAGTCCGCCGTATATTCGGGGCGGTCGGTGGATATGTTGAGGCGTAGCCGTGCCAAGGCATGTTTCAAGGAGACGGCAATGCCTGCTGCGGTTGCAGCCGCTTTCTTGCTGCCTTTGGTCTCACCGGTGTAAAGGTAGTCTGTGGCGTCCTTTGCTTCCAGAGCGGCGGTAACGGGAATGGATACTTTACCGTTTTCATCTGCAGCGGCTGTTTCCGTATAAGGATAATAACCGTACAGATAGAGCGTGTCCTGCCGGGCAGGGTAGTACACTTTTGTTCCTTCCGGCTGCAAACTCAGTTGTCCGCCCTCTGCATATTGATAGGGAAGATTCTGCAAGTATGGGGTGCTGAAATTACTGTCTCTCATCAGAAATATACCTATTTCATCTCCTGTATTCAGGGCCGTGCCTTCAATGACGCTCCGGCCGACGGTAGTCTCTACGGTGCATACCGATGCCCTCAGCCGCACTTCCACAGCCCTCTCCCCGTCATCGGGAAGAGGAACTGTGGCAGTGTCTGTGTCGCATCCTGCCAATAACAGGAATGCGAGGCCGAACAGGTACGATATGTTTTTCTTTTTACTCATTACACTTCTTCTGTTTTTATGCGGGTGCTTTCCGCCTTTACTCTATGGGTACGTCTACGGAGTCACCGCCCGGTTTCCAGGTAGCTAAAGTGGCGGTAGCGTTGATTTGTTGGGTGGCGTAGATGCCGATACGTACGTTGTAGTAATAGCCGGCATAGAACAAATTGTCACTTTTGCCTGAATCGACGGCGGGAGCGGGGGCATTGACGGGGATGTCGCGTACAATCAGGTCTTGCGGCACTCCACTGGCATCGGGAGCCATGATGGTGACGTCCATCAGGAATTGTTCCATGTCCGGTTTCACCATCAGATAGCCTTGTATCAGCGGGTTAGCGCTTGACATGCCGTTAAGCGTATATTGTCCGCCTTCGTATTTCTGGACATAAATGTCTTTGGAAACTTCGACGGTTCCGTCGGCATTGTCGTCCGTAAAAGTAATATTGCCTTTGCCGTCGTCGGTGGCTTCCCGCATAAGCAGGGAACCGTTGTCGGTAAAGGTCAGTTTCCCGGTCAGAACGTTGAGGGTGGCCGTTGTGCCGTGGCTTTTAATGGTGATATTCTTCACTTTCATGTTTTGGACGGCTGTTCTGTCCTCTTCGGACTGCTCGGTGGCGGGAATCACGGAGAAACGCAACTGTGCCAGTTGGTGCTCGAAGTTGATGTTGGGTATCCACGGATAGTCCTGTAACTTTTCAGAGGTTGCCTGGTTCAGTTCGTGGTGATACTTCAACTGGCGGATGTATTGGGCTTTATAGCCGGTCAGGGAAGCATCGTTCTTTACATCCTTTTTCAGGTAAATGCTGTTTGGCGCTATCTCTCCGGCGGTGGCATTGTTCCAGATGATGTCCTGCGAGCCGTCGAAACGGGCGAATGTTATTTCCGGCTTTGCGGCACTTATGGTTTGGCCTTCCTGATAAGGGGCGTAGCCGTAGAAGCTATAGTCGTATTTCTTCTGCATCGGGTAGTAGTACACACCGTTTGCGGCGTTGCCTTTATATAATGTGATTTTCTGTGCCAGGTCATTTTCCAAACCGTCCGGCTTTACGTCGGAGCCGTCTTGCTTGGGCCAGGCGGTTACTGCTGCCTGTATATTGTTCAGCAGAATTCCGTAGTTCTCCGTATCGCCCCATGCTGCGGTTCTGTTGGCATCGGTAATGGCGGTGCTGGTTGTAGCGTCATTGGTGGCAAGGGCGAAAATGCCCAATCGGGTAGTAGCGCCTTCTGCCTCATCGTATAGCTTATCCAGCGGTGCGCGTGTTACGCCTACGCTGGCTCCTATACGTGTCTCTATTCTACCCAATTGGATGATTAGCTGTCCGTCCGGCGATTCGAAGTCGTTGTCGCTGACCGGTTGCTCTATTACGATATCCTCGTTTTGCGAGCAGGCTGTCATGCAAAGGGCGGCTGCCAGCATCCATAAATTCTTTTTCATGATTGTAGTGAGTAATTGGTTAAACATATCGTTGCTCTCCTATGTTCCTCGGTATGGTACTTCCGGTACCATGCTTTGGTATTCCTTGTACCAACGTTTGGTAGCTTCCGTACCAACAGTTGGTAGCTCCTGTACCACGCTTTGGTATTTCAAGTACCAACGGTTGGTAGTTCTCGTACCGCCCGTTGGTAGTTGGATTGTTCTCAGGAGTTATTTCCCGATAGAGGAGCCGGTTCTTATTTTCCGTCTTCAATGTCGGTTTCAATGTCACCACCGTCTTCCCATGCGGTCAGCACTGCGGTAACCTCTATCTTTTCGAAACCATAGATTGTAATGTATACGTTGTAAGAAGCACCGGCCTTGAATTCTTTCACATCTTTTGAAATCTTGGACTGATCGATGATTAAGGGAGTATCCAGCTTCTCAACTTCTTTGTATGTAATCTTGTCACCGTCTGTTTCGTCTTTTGTATCTTCTACGTATTGTTTAAGGTCTATGGATAAGCTGATGTTTCCGTTAGGGAAAAACATAACAGGTTCACCCACTTGAGTTCCTTTAGCGTCGGGGTCACCTTCTGCCGGAATATTTTCATGACCATAAGGATACTTGGGCACTACCGGAGTGATTAAACCTTTGTCCGGGTCTAACTTGTTTTTGTTATCAGCATCTTTACTGCATACAACAAAAGGAGCGGTGGAGGCTCCGTTTCTTGCGGAAGTCGTAGTAGCCAGATCCATGTCGACAACATTTACCATGTCTTTCAAGGTAATCTTAGTAACTTGCATACCGAGTGTCTTATCCTGGCCGTCAGTGCTTTTGCGTTCCACCCAATTGCTGGCTTCATATTTATAGCCGGCTGCGCTTTCACTGCCTGCCCTTACGAAAAACTTCAAACGAGCCAGCTGATGGTTGAATTTCAGGACAGGAACAATACCTTTACGGGCTGTACGGGCGCCGAACTGGTATTTCATAAGTTCCGTCCACTCGCCGCTTAGCGTGGTAGCTATGTCTTTATATAAACTTTGGTCATTGGAAGCATCGTTCTCGGCCATATCTATGGTACTGGCTGCCAATAGGTCTTGAGTACCGTTGATTGTTACATTCTTCACTTTCTTCTCATCTGCCGTAATGGTTGCATCATCGTGGGTTGCATCGTCAACATGATAACCGTAGAATGTATAGGTGCCGTTGGTCGGGTAGTATTTGTATTGAATCACGCCGTTGTCGGTATCTTCTACATAATTGTTATAGATTCTGATTGCACCGTTATTGCCTTCGGTTGCTTTGGGGGCTCTGAACTGGAGAGTTGCGTTATCGAGAATCGGAGTTTTTGCTCCTTCAGCACCTTCTTCGGCTTCTAAGCCGGTGGCTCTGTCTACCATGTGGATATACAGTCGTTGGCTGTTCCACTTGTTGTTCTCGCCTTCTACATCGCCCACAGAGCCGGTTCCTCTGCTGAGGGCCGTAACCGTGGGTACGTCCACGCCTAATGCAATCACTGCCTTGTCATTGTTGCCGTCCGGATTACCGATACCCGGATCATTGTCCTTTGAACAGCTGCTCATTACTGCGAGCGCCATTGCTGCATAGAAAAATTGCTTTTTCATACTTCATTGAATTTTTAATTAATAAAAGAAAATATATAAATCTCTGTCTGTCTCAATTTTATTCTTCTCCTATCTCTATATCTCCACCGTTTACCCACGAGGCAGCCTGTACATTCAGCTTTATATCCTGCGGACCGTATATATAGGCGCTGATGTTATATTCGCGTCCGCCCATAAACCCACTGGAGAGGTAAGCGCCGTTTTCGTCTTTGTTGTACACGGCATCCTTTAAGTCGTAGCTGAAAGTCGTGATATAGGGTTCACTCCCGGTTGCGTCGGGATAATATACCGTATTTATAAGGAGCGTGGCATTGTTGCCCGGCGGCAGCAGGAAAACCCCGCCGTCTGTTGCCGGACGCTGGTTTACTTCCTTGTCCGCATCTTCTTCCCTTACTTGCATCGGATAGAGTGATTTTCCTTCTTCATCGGTCCATGCTATTTCTTTTCCCTCTGCATCACGTGCCGGTAATTTCCCCCGTTCTCCCTCTGTGGGGAAATGGACGCCTACGTTTGCAGGGTCGGACGAGGCTACAGTGAAAACGCCTTTGTTGACGCATTCTATCCAGACACCCGTGATGTAAACGATGTCTTTCGTGCTTTTACTGGCAGGATAGAATTTTAACTTGACGTATGAAAGCTGATGCTTCATGCGGATTATGGGCCAGATGTTGCGGCGTGCCGTGTACGTGCCGTAATAGCAGCTGCGCATGAGCTGGCGTTCGTCGGCGCCGAGCTGTTTCAGGCGGGCAGCCTGTTCGCTGTAGTCGGCAGCTATCTTTCGTCCGTTTTCCACATCTTCTATCAGCGCTTTGAGGTCGGCGGCAGCGGCGCACATCAGGTCTTGCGAGCCGTCTACGGTGACATCGAAGCAGATACGGTCTGCTTCGCGCTTCACTTCGCCCACTTGCGCATTGTCGTAGTAATAAGCAAAGAAGTTGAAGGCGTCGAATTCTTCCTGCAAATTGTAATAGGGGATGTAGCCGGAACTTTTCCAGTTAATGAACGAGCCGTTTCCTGCATAAGCAGCTCGTTTGCCGTGCAGTTTGCATTGCTCGGCGGTGAGTCCCAGTGCCGTGCATTCTTCGGCGGAGATTTCGTCCAGACTGCCGTCGATGAGGCAATAGCGCCGGTCGGCATCTTCGGCCCGGCGATGGGCATAGGTCATTCCGTTGGGATTATCGCGCCGGAATGCGTATACGAAGAAAGTGCCGTCGGCTATGCGTTTGCTGAAGTTTGTTTCGTCTGTGGGATCCAGCACTCCCGTACCGCGTGTCAATACATTATATATAGGGTCGCTGAATGCTACCATGACGGGCAGTTGCGTCTGGTCGCCCTGGTTGTCCTGATGATTGGGGTCATAGAGCGACTCGTCGCCGGTGTACAGATTACCGCAACCGGTAACAAGCAGCAGTATGCACCATAACGGCAGAATAAGTTTGTGCCGGTGTCTCCGCTTTTGCATGCTATTGCTATATGTCAGGCGTTTCATCTTTATATCTCTATTATTATGTCATCGTCCGGATTGGTGGGATCGTGCGGTTGCCATCCCATGCCGGTATCGTTGGGTACTATCTGGTCGGCCTTTATTACTAAAGGCGTTGTGATTTCGATGTTTACATCTTCTTTGCTGTAACGCAGGTATATTTTGCCGTCGCGCACTTCAATGAGTTGTGCTGCGGTCAGTTCGTCATAGGGATTGATGGCGCCGTAGATGTAGCGGCTGTTTTTCACGGGATTGCCTTCCTCATCCACTACCGGTGTACCGGAAGAATCCAGTTGGGGAGTAGATACCTGCAAGGCAACTTGCAGGATGCCCGGTCCGTTGAGATGTCCTTTTGCCGCGCTGGGGATGACACCGAGGGTGTGGAAATGGACCACGCATCGGTAAGTACCCTCTCCGGTTTGCGTAAACTCGTCCGGTTGTACCTGATGTGCCATCCGGTAGAGGCGGGTGGTGTCCAGACAGGCGTCGGCGATGTTGAAGCGTCCGCAAGCGCCGGACAATTCGATGATGGGCGCCGCGAGGTCTTCTCTTTTTATGTTTCCTTCGGTGCGGATATTGAAGACGATATTGATACGCTGGCTGATGCGTTGCATATCAAAATCCAGGATGGTCGGTTGTCCGGTTTGGATGTTTATGTTCTTTTGCACCGCATAGAATATGGGCGACTTTATTTCCTGCAGGTATTCATCGTCAGGATTGAAATCGGGCAGGTCATTGCCCTCTACGATGTCGGGCTTTTCATTGCCCATACTGCTGATTTGCAGATAAAGGTCTTTCACGCTTACCTTATTGTCGTGGATGTAATTGTCCAGATTTTCTATGCTGATGATGGGAGTAGGGGACTGCTCCGTATCGCCTGTCTGTGCCGGAACATCCGCATACTGCTCGTTGATGATAAAAATGTTGTACTCACCTCCGCGCAAGTAAAAAGAAGAAGCGGTTTCTTCCGGACTCTCTATTGAGTTATCTTCCGAATTTTCTTTTGTATTTGAAGCTGTCCGGGTGTCGGAAGACGTTTCCTGTTGCGTTATATTATTGTTTGTGGCAGGGTCTATGGATGTGTTGATGATGCCGCGGGTGCGCCAGGTGTTTATGATACGGCTTGCTACGATGTGCATTTCTGCCGGAATCTCATCTTTGCTGATGTCGCCCCAGTTGAGCCGTACACGCATGTCGGTGATGTGCGGATGTCCCGCTTCCGGACAGAGGTCTACCGAGGTGCAGGCACAGATGCAGCACAGCAGGCTGAGGGCAAGGTATGTCAGTGTCTTGTTCTTCATCCTTTATCCTCCTTTTCATCTTCTTCTTCACCGGAAGCATCTCCCTTTTCTTTGTTGGCGGCTTCCGCTTCCGGCTTTCCGTCTTTTTTCCGGTTTTTCCCGGAGTCTTTATCTTTCCTCTCTTTCTTTTCCTTGGTATGCAGTTTGGCTTTCTTGGCAGCACGTTTGCCACGTTTGGCAGAATCTTGTATTTCGGCTTTCTGCTTCAATTGGTCTTCACGTACTTTCAGTGCCTTGCGTATGGCCTTTTCCTGCTCGGAAGTGAGTGTATCGCTAAGTTGTATGCCCAAAGAATCGGCTACCTGTTTGCGCAGTTTGTCGGCAGCTTCTTTCAAAGCGAGTTCCTTGCGCTCTTGCTGCATCAGCTTCCATTGTTTCAGCTCTTCTTTGGTAAGCAGGCTGTCCGGGCGGCTGAAACCTTGTTTCCGTACCGCATTGTTGATGGAGTCGATGCGTTCGCGCATCTTATTTATCTTTTCATTGAGTGCCTGGCGGGCGAAGTCGCGTATCTGTACACGGCGGTACACCGATTCCTTATACTTGCTGCCTGCCGACATGAACCGGTAAACGAAAGCCACGCGTAAATCCGTTATCAGAGGGAACGGCACGATGTGTCCGCTTTTGCATTTCTCCGCTATGCGCGGGTAACAGTCGCTTTCCGCATCGTGCGTATAAACATCGTATGAGGTGTAAAGCAGTCCGGCGGAACCTCCCAGCTCCAGGTCTATGTAATTGTTGCGGTAGCCGTAAAGCGGAGCGGTATATCCCACGCTGATGCCGGCTCCGTAGGCGTTACCCTGCTTGCCTTCCTTACCGATTTTAAAGTTGTAACTGGCGGCGTTGACATATACGCCCCAGTAGTAAGCGCGTTCCTGGCGCGGATTCTTGCGCTGGGTGGTGAATACGGTTTCCTTGAGACGTGTCATCAGATTGGCATCTTTGGTGACGCCGCCTCTTTTACGGGTGCGAAAATACTGACGCCACTCTACCCGTGCATCGAATACATTGAAAATAAGGGATGGGGTGTACTTTTGCGAGGTGTTCCAGTTCCACTTTATATTGGCACCGATTGTACGTTTGTTCCGGATGGTATTGCCCAAGTCAAATTCTACGCCAATATTAGGAACGGTCAATAACCAGTCAACAGCATTTGTCTTGATACCCCAACGGTCTTTGAAAGATATTAATTCGGCTTTCGCATCGTCTTTCTTGCCGCGTTGCACCTGGGCATATGTGTTATTCAAAGTTATTGATATAAGAAAACACACTACAAGTTTTCTGGATAAAAAAAAGTAGTGCTTTTTTTTATACTCTTGTGATAAAATCACTTTCTTTTTAATATTATTTGTTTGTTTGCGATGCCAAAGATATATATTGTTTGTATAAAAACAAAACTTGTCATTAACTTTCTTTTATTTATCAGACCTTTTTTAATGTAATATATCTAAATAGCGTTTTGATTGGATAATTTTTCAATGCTTCTCTGTAATTCGGGTAGATATGGTATAAAAAAGAAGGTGTAAGTTTTTCCCAACGGGACTTACACCTTCTTATCTGAAAAAATAATTATTATTTTCCTTTATGCCTGTTCGCGCGTTTCCTGCGGATTTCGGCTTTCATTTTCGCCGCACCGGAACCATGCAGGCCGGTGATATAGGTCTTTTTCTTGGCTTTGGTCTTGATTTTGTTTTCTTCTTTAGGCTTCTCTTTCTTGCCTTTGAAAACAATACCGCCCATCATTGCTTCTTCTATACTCACGTTGTTGATGTATTAAGTAATTAATAGTAATCCTCTTGTTGCAAAGTATGCCGTACAATTTACTTGGCGGGCAGTATCTCAATCCAATAATCGTCGGGGTCGTTGATGAAATAGAGTCCCATGGCGGTATTTTCGAAACATACCCAGCCGTTTTCCTTGTGATATTGGCGGATTGCATCATAGTCTCCGGCCACGCGGAAGCAGAGATGGCTTTCGTTCTCGCCCAGTTCGTAGGCTTGGGGATGTTCTTTCAGGCAGGTCAGTTCCAGAAGAAAACCCGTGCTGCCGTCGGTGAGGTAGACCAGCGTGAAAGAGCCGTCCGACGACTCTTTCCGATGATGTTCCTTCAGTCCCAATGCTTGTTCGTAGAAAGCGATGCTGCGTTCCAGGTTGGTGACGTTTATATTAAAATGGTCGAATTTGCTTTTTATTTCCACTGTTGTTACTTTTTTAGGTTTATAGTATCGGTTTATTTAATTTTTGCTTTCAGGATTTCGCCGATGTATGTACGCGGCATACCTTCTATCGGGGCTTGTGACGGCACTTTCTTACATTCCAGAATGACGGAAGGCTCTGTCTGTCCGTTGGGATAGAAGCGTACGGTATAATTCTGGGCCGCTTCCATCTGTGCATAAGGCTGTTCCGGTGACAGAATGGTGAAGATTACCGGCTTGTTGCCTGCTATCTTGCCTAACGAGCCGCCGGCATTGGCAGTCATCATCGTCATATTGAAAGGTTCTTCGCCAATCACAATCACCAGCTTGCCGTTGCCGGTCTGGATGGCATCGGCGGGAACAGCATCCGGGGCTACCTCTTTATAGGCGCTTGGTGCAGCCTGTACATTGGTTTGCGGTGCGGCGGCAACCGTAACCGTAGCCGGTGTTGTAGCGGTGGCCTTGGGAGTCTCTACTGTAACTTGCGTTTTGGGGGCAATCACCGTTGTACCCGAATTGACGAGCGCCTTTGTCTCTTTCTTTTCTTCTTTCTTTTCCTCTACAGGAGCTTGGGCGGCGGTGCTGGCGCTTAAGGCTTCCGTTACCTCAATGCAGAGGGCATCGACGAAGTCCACAGTCTTTCTGCGCCATTTGGCAAGTCCGCGCACCAGTTTGGTTTGAGACTTGTTCAAGGCGTACTTGTCGGTAATCCATTCTTCGGCGGTATATTTCTCTTTTCCTTCGCGGTAGTTGAAACGTATCTTCTCTACTTCAAAAACACATTTTTCCGGTTGGCAGGTGACGGTGAGCTGATAAAGAATTTTCGTTCTGTCCAGTGACAATGCGGTGGAGCTGAACACAATCCATTCATCGCCGATGCCTACAATCTGTCCTTTCTCCTTGTCGGAAAAGACTACGCGACTGTTATTCCCGTTCTTTGCCAGACGTGCATCCATCCACCTCAACAGGCGGGAGTAGATTGTGTCTTGAGACATTCCGGGGATACTGAAATCTTTGGTGAATACTACCTTGCCGTCCACTTCCGGAACAGCGCCGGCCAGATATTTGCTGTCATCCCTCTGGGCATGCAGCAAGGCAGGCATGCAAAGGCAGAACAGCGCAATAAGAACCTGTGTTAAATTTTTCATAATGCTATGTTTTATTTAGTAATGTCAAAACTCTCACCCCGGCAGGAGATTGTAAGGAAACGGCAACCCCGGCTTTCGGCAAAGGTGCGGAAAGCGTTACCGCCCCGGTAATCCTCACCGAAGTGCATAGGTGCAAATATAGCGGTTTTTATCCGTTCCACGAACTGTTCCGCACCGCGCATGTAATCTTTTCCGATGCGGCTGTCCACCGGAAACATGGCTATATCTACCCGGGGAGCCTTTTGTTGCAGGTTTTTTATCTCTGCAAGAAAGTCGCCTTCCGCCTTGCGTATCTCCTGCGGAGTGGACTCTTCGCTCCAATGCCAGTTGTTCAGGTCGCCGGCATGGAACAGGCGTACGCCTTGCAAATCTATCAGGAAAGAGATGCCTACATCGGTGGAGCCGAAGGCTTCGATACGGATATTTTCATCTTCGTAGACATCCCCCTTATTTATGTAAACGGCATCTTCCGCCGTGGCACGCCGGTGTTTCAGAATATCTTTGGAGAAGATATACCGGATGTCGGGCCACTGTTCCTTCCATGAAAGGATGTCGCGGTTGAAGTGGTCGGGGTGGAAATGCGAGGAAAGCACGTAGAGCGTTCCCGGCTTCTTTAGCAGATGGTCGTGTACGATTCCCCGGTCCGGCGCCTCTTCCGAGGAGTCTTTGTAGTAATCGATAATGACCGTTATTCCGTCCGCTTCAATCGCGAAGCCGCTGTGGTAAATATAATCAAGTTTCATTGTACGGTTTCAATTATAGCGCAATATTACAAAAAACACCACACAAACTTCCGGTTTGGCTGTTATTTTATGCAAAAGTCCTACATCGGGACTTCAATCAGCAGGATATGCGAATCTTGCAGCGTTTCCAACTCAAAACTGTCGGTTTCGTATACTCCCATACCGTCGCGGCGGGACAGCACTGTGCCGTCTACCTTTATTTCGCCCTCTATGAGGAAGATGTACACGCCGGCGTGCGACTGGTGCAGGTGATATCCCAGCTTCTTTCCGGCCTCGACTTCTCCGATGGAGAACCATGCCTGTTGCAGCATCCCGGCAGGAGCATTGCCGTCGGGCGATACGATAAGCGAAAGCTTGTTCTTGTGCAGATAGGGACGGATGTCATAATCCTGATAGGCGGGCGGGGTATTCAGCTTTTCGGGTATTACCCAGATTTGGAGAAACTCTGCCGGTTCGGTATCGCTTCCATTCATTTCGCTGTGGTAGATGCCCGTGCCTGCACTCATGGTCTGGATGTCGCCTATGGTGATGGTACGGCTGTTTTGTTTGCTGTCGCCATGCTTCAGCTTGCCTTTCAGGGGAATGGAGATAATCTCCATATTCTTATGCGGATGGGTTCCGAAGCCTTTTCCCGGAGCTATCCGGTCGTCGTTCAGAACGCGCAGCGCGCCGAAAGTCATGCGGCGGGGGTTGTAATACTTGTCAAAACTGAATGTATGGCGGCTGTCGAGCCAGTCATACGAAGAGCGTCCACGGCTTTCGGCTTTGTCTGTTACTTTTTTCATAATCTGTCTTTTTAGTGATTTATCTGTGTGTAACAAGCAGGCGGGCCTGAAAGTTTGAGCCGTGGATGATTAATGTTCTATAAACGCTTTTTTACAGTCTGACCTCGTTTTCCAGTTTCTTGTGTTCCATGAAGTCCTTTATATTCATCAGGGTAGTGGATGCGATGTTGGCAAGGGCTTCACGCGTGAAGAATGCCTGGTGGGAAGTCACGATTACATTATTGAATGACAGCAGGCGTGCCAGCGTATCGTCGTCGATAATCTTGTCCGACCGGTCTTCGTAGAAATATTCGCTCTCTTCCTCGTACACATCCAGCCCGGCAGAACCGATTTTCTTGTTTTTCAGTCCTTCTATCAGGGCATTGGTATGGATGAGCTGTCCCCGGCCGGTGTTGATAATCATTACGCCGTCCTTCATCTTACTGATGGAGTAGTCGTTAATCAGGTATCTGGTCTGCTCCGTGAGCGGGCAGTGCAGGGAGATGATGTCCGAGCTGCGGTACAGTTCGTCCAGCGTGGTGTATACCACCTGGTGCTCGCGGGCGAAATTGTAGTCGGGATACAGGTCGTAGGCGAGGATGTTCATGCCGAAACCGCGCAGGATAGCGATTAACTTCTTGGCTATTTTACCTGTGCCGATGATACCTGCCGTTTTGCCATACATGTCGAATCCCAAAAGGCCGTGCAGGGAGAAGTTGCCGTCGCGTGTGCGCCAGGTGGCGCGGGGTATCTTCCGGTTGAGGGAGAGCATGAGGGCAACGGTGTATTCCGCTACCGCGTAAGGGGAGTAGGCGGGGACGCGCACCACGGTGATGCCGTTTTCCGCTGCCGCTTTCAGGTCTACATTATTATATCCGGCGCAGCGCAGGGCAAGGAGTTTCACTCCGTTTGCCGCCAGTTGCCGGATAACTTCCGCGTCGGCAGTATCGTTTACGAAGATACACACGGCATCCACGCCCTGCGTCAGTATCACGTTGTTCAGGTTGAGGTGTCCTTTGTAATAGCGGAGTTCAAAACCGTATCCGCTGTTTTTTTCATTGAATGAAGCCTCGTCGTAGGGCTTGCTGCCGAAGAATGCAATAGTATATGCCATGAGATTTTAAGTTTTGGTGAATATTCGCAGGTTATTAAGTGTGCATGACGGATGCGCTTCGTATAAGTGCACTTTCTGCATTTGTTAAAAGGCGGCATGCACAAAGAATATAACGTGCGCAAAGGTAAGAATGTTCGGGATATATCCGGCAGGTTGTGCCCATAATCTGTTGTCCGGATGATGAGTGCCGGCGATAGCAGGCGCTATGTTGTTCCGACACGGAGAAAGTTTTGTTCCGTCATGGTGGAACGGAACTTTCTCCGTGGTGGAATGAAATTTACCCCATGGTGGAACGATTTGGCATCGGCTGCTTTTCCCTTTGGGCATAGGGGCAGTATATGCAAGCGGCAGGGACGGCAAATGGAGCAATCCCTTGTCTGTTTCAGCATGAATATTGGTGAATGTTTCAGTAGAAACTGTTGATTTTTTCAATTAAATTCTTCGGTTGTCCTAAATTAAATGCGCAAAATTGTTATTTATGTGCAATATTATTGTACCTTTGCGCCCGAAAACAATAAAAAAGATTTAGATGAGAAAAATTTCTTTGATTAGCATTGCGATGTTAATCGTTTCAATTCCAACTTTTGCAGGAGGTCTCCTGACAAATACAAATCAACACCCTGCCTTTCTTCGTATGCTGTCGCGCGGCGCAAACACCACCAGTGTGGATGCTGCCTTGTCCAACCCTGCGGGTCTGGCTTTCCTGCCGAAAGACGGGTTTTATACATCCTTGAGTATTCAGAGTGCGTTCCAGACAAGAAATATCGATGCTTCGTGCGAGGCTTTGGGTCTGGACAAATATTATGAAGGCAAGGCTTCTGCGCCTGTCATTCCCAGTGTGTTTGCCGCTTATAAGAAGGGCGACTGGACCATCTCCGGTTTCTTCGGCATTACCGGCGGAGGCGGAAAAGCTTCGTTCGATGACGGCTTGTCCATGTTCGACGCCATGGTGATAGGCGGATTGCTGCAACAGGGTATTCCGGGCAAAGCCTATACACTGAACAGCTACATGGACGGCAAGCAGTATATCTACTCCGTGCAGTTGGGGCTGACCTATAAGATAACGGACTGGCTGTCTGCCTTTGCAGGCGGGCGCATGAACTACTTTACGGGTGGTTACAAAGGTGCGCTGAATGCCAGTGCGGCCGTTGATTTGCCTTTGCCCACCGGTGGAGCGATACCCGTTGGAACCGAGCTTATCGGCATCGACCTGGATTGCAGCCAGACCGGTTGGGGATTTACTCCGGTTATCGGTTTGGATGCCAAGTTCGGCAAACTGACGATTGGTGCGAAATACGAGTTCAAGGCCAATCTGAATATTGAAAATAACACGAAGATAAATTCGCTACGCATGATAGGCGCTCCCGAAAGTGAGCTGGAGGACTACAAACACGGTGTAAATACGCCGAACGACATTCCCGCCATGCTTTCGGTGGCTGCTGCCTATGAGTTCCTTCCTGTGCTGCGCGCATCGGTGGAGTATCACTTCTACGACGATAAGAACGCAGGCATGGCAGGTGGCAAACAGAAGTTCCTGACGAAAGGGACAAACGAGTATCTGGCCGGTATAGAGTGGGATGTTATCAAAAGACTGACCCTGAGCGGCGGTGTGCAGTTCACCGATTATGGTTTGTCCGATGACTATCAGAGCGACACAAGTTTCTCGTGCGATTCCTACTCGCTGGGTGTGGGCGCGAAGTTGCAACTTTCGGAAAGAGCCGATTTGAATGTGGGCTATATGTGGACCAACTATGAAGATTATACCAAAACCGGCCAAAACTATCAGGGCACAAATCTGCCCGGTACAAACGTGTACAGCCGTACCAACAAGGTATTCGGTCTTAGCATAGACTATCGCTTCTGATCTTTCATAATCCTTTATATACGTAAGAGAGGATGTGTCGCAAATTCGGCTGGCACATCCTCTCTTTGTCTTATGCCTTTAGGGCTTTTATTTCTTTCCTTTTTACTTCTTTCCTTTTACGGATTTCCGTGCAGGTTTCAGAAGGAATATTGCACCAGCAGGTTCATGCGGTTGGCATGGTTGGTGGAATTGTCGAAGTTCGTACGCCAGCCGCGCAGATACTCTGCACCTACCTGCATGTTGGGGGTGACATTCCAGAACAGGTTTGCTACGAAATATTGTCCATAGCGGTAAGTGGACGGTTCGTTGGCAGGATACCCGTTTTCGGAATAGAGGCGTGACATGCTGTATGTGCTTGAAAGGAACACTTTCGGACTGATGTTGTATTGCAGTCCGGCATACCAGCCCAGCATCGGCAATGCTTGCATTTTGCCTGCTTCATCGGGATTGGGAACGATGTCCACGTTCAGGTTGCTGAGGTCGTTCAGGTATTGCCCGATGCCTTTCCCGTAGGTGGCTTGCCCGAACACCTGCCATTGTTTGCCCAGATTGAAGGTGGTGGATGCCTGTATGCCGAAGCCGGTAACGGCATGCGCCTTGTCGCTCAGGGTGCTGGTGTAGGTCATGCTGCGGATAAGTCCGCCTACGCGCACATGGCTTTTGCTGTTCCAGCCGTACTGCGCATAAGCGGTGAAGTCGGGCATGCGCTGTTGTGCGATGTCAAGCTCGCTGTTGGTCGTGCCGTCTACCGCAGGCACTTCGACAGAGGCGTTGAAACGGAAGTTTTTCAGCCCTTTGTAGGTGTATGACACTTGGGTGGCGCGGTAAAAGGTGGCTCCGTTAGGCCCCTGGAAGTCGATGGTGGAAGGCATTGCACCCAGGTCCATGAAGCCGCCGTAGGTGTAGCCCACCGTCACGTCGCGGAAAGACACGTAGGCATTGCGCAGTTGGAAGCCTTTGTTGGAACCGTCGCGGAAGTTGCCGGCGGTGTACACCACGAAGTCGCCGAGAATCTTGGTATGCCCTACCAGTTTCAGGAAAATGGTGGACGTGCTGGCATCCATTTGAAACTGGTTTCTGATTTTGCTCCCGTTGGGGATGTAGGCAGGGATAAAGTCGATGTTGTCGACGATGCCGCCGAAGTCGTACTCTGCCGTGGCGCGTACATAGCCGCCGATGCCCAGGGCGAACTTCCCTTTCCTGTCCGTCAGCAGGAAGCGGGGCGCCTGCGGTTCGTGGATGTAGGGCATTTGCGACTCGTTCATGATGCGGATTATCTCGTCGCCCGCTTTGTCTATGGTGACCAATACGACACCTTTGGGAGACTCATCCTCGATAATCACTTTTTTCTGTGCGTGGACTGCGAGGGCAGACAGTGCCGCACCGCACAACAGAAACATTGTTTTTAAGATTGTTTTCATTTAAGTTAGGTTTTGGTGAATGTGCTTTGAACAACTTAAATTTAAAATGGTTTTGCAGTCACCGGAAGAAAGCGTATCTTTGCACCCGATTTAACAAGAGTGAAATCATTAGTTACATGTATGATGCCGTGAATAGCGGTCGTGTATTCTAGAACACCACGTAAAAAACAGGAATATGAAGCAAAAAGTATCTGTACCCTTTATGCTGCTGGGCATTCTGTTCAATGTCTGTCTGATAGCGGCCAATCTTCTCGAGACAAAAGTAATTCAGGTTTTCGGCATTACCGTTACTGCCGGACTGTTAGTGTTTCCCGTTTCTTATATCATCAACGACTGCATTGCCGAGGTGTGGGGCTTCCGCAAGGCGCGCCTGATTATCTGGAGCGGCTTCGCCATGAACTTCTTTGTGGTGATGTTGGGACTGATTGCCGTGGCACTGCCTGCCGCTCCCTTTTGGGACGGGGCGCCCCATTTCAACTTCGTGTTCGGCATGGCGCCGCGCATTGTTGCCGCCAGCCTGACGGCATTTCTGGTAGGTTCGTTTCTGAACGCCTACGTCATGAGCCGCATGAAAGTGGCGAGCGGCGGACGTCATTTTTCCGCACGTGCCATCTGGTCCACGGTAGTGGGCGAGACGGCCGATTCGCTGATATTCTTTCCGGTGGCGTTCGGAGGCATTATCGCATGGCAGGAATTGCTGCTGATGATGTGCACCCAGATTGTACTGAAATCCATGTACGAGGTGATAATACTGCCGGTGACCATCCGGGTGGTGAAAGCCATTAAAAGGATAGACGGTAGCGATGTCTACGACGAGGGGATTTCTTACAAGGTGTGGAAAATCAGTGAAATTTAAATAGTAGAGGTTGTCATAAATATATAATAAGGTGAATAAAGAAGCAGCATTGGTCGTATTCAGCGGTGGGCAGGATTCGACAACTTGCCTGTTTTGGGCAAAGCGTGAGTTCAGGAAAGTATATGCGTTGAGCTTTCTGTATGGGCAGAAGCATCAGAAGGAAGTGGAGCTGGCGCGGGAGATAGCGCGTAAAGCGGAAGTGGAGTTTGAAGTAATGGATGTTTCCTTCATCGGCAAGTTGGGGCATAATTCGTTGACGGACCCCGATATGGTGATGGACCGGGAGAAGCCGGCAGACAGCGTTCCGAATACCTTTGTGCCGGGGCGCAACCTGTTCTTCCTCAGCATTGCCGCCGTCTATGCCCGCGAAAAGGGTATCAACCACATCGTGACGGGTGTGTCGCAAACGGATTTCAGCGGGTATCCCGATTGCAGGGACGCATTTATCAAATCGCTCAACGTAACGCTCAACCTTGCCATGGACGAGCAGTTCGTACTCCATACTCCGCTGATGTGGATTGACAAAGCCGAGACTTGGGCGCTGGCGGATGAACTGGGAGTGCTCGACCTGATTCGTCATGAGACGCTGACCTGTTACAACGGCATCCCCGGCGACGGCTGCGGACACTGCCCCGCATGCAAGCTCCGCAGAGAGGGGCTGGAGAAGTATCTGGCGGGAAAATGACGAATGTATTATACCACAAAGGAAACAGAACCGATTATAAACCGATTGTAATATGACCGAATTAAAAGACCAACTTTCCTTATTAGGAAGAAAGACAGAGTACAAGCAGGATTACGCCCCCGAGGTGCTGGAGGCATTCGACAACAAACATCCCGGTAACGATTATTGGGTACGTTTCAACTGCCCGGAGTTCACCAGCCTTTGCCCGATAACGGGACAGCCCGATTTTGCGGAAATCCGCATCAGCTACATTCCCGATGTGAAAATGGTGGAGAGCAAGAGTCTGAAGCTCTATCTCTTCAGTTTCCGCAATCACGGCGCTTTCCACGAGGATTGCGTCAATATTATAATGAAAGACCTCATCCGTCTGATGAATCCCAAGTACATTGAGGTTACGGGCATCTTCACCCCGCGCGGCGGCATCTCCATTTATCCCTATGCAAACTATGGACGTCCCGGCACGAAGTACGAAAAAATGGCGGAACATCGCTTGATGAACCGCGAATAGAATGGTGGAATATACCTATCAATAGCGATTGCGGGTGTGATACTTTCTTAGCATGGCGTCGGTATAATTACCTAAAAGAGGTGATTGTGAGGTTGCTTTTTTCTAATGACCTTTGCATACGGTATTAGTAACAACTTAACAATCACTTCAAATTGAAAACAGCCATATTTAGTTTATTATTTTTCTTCTTGACGGCATGCGCCTTTCCTGTATATGCGCAGAGACCGGGCAAGACGATGATTTCAGGTAAAATCCTGTCTACGGAGAAAGAAGTCGTGGATTTTGCGACGGTCTATCTGAAAGGGACCGGTTACGGGGGAATAACCAATCAGGAAGGTATCTATCATGTGAGTGCGCCTGCGGGCGACTATACGCTGGTGGTGTCGGCCGTCGGCTATAAAACCGTAGAGAAACCGGTGACGCTGGTCAGAGGGCAAAGGGTGAGGCAGAATGTCACAATCACCCCCGAAACTCAGCAACTGGACGAAGTAACGGTGGTGTCGACGGGCGTGAGCCGTGTCAAGCGGTCGGCATTCAACGCCGTGGCGGTGGATACGAAAGAGTTGCAGAACACTACCAGAAACCTGAGCGATGCACTGACCAAAGCGCCGGGAATGAAACTGCGCGAGTCGGGCGGGGTAGGGTCGGACATGCAGCTCATGCTGGACGGCTTCAGCGGGAAGCATGTAAAGGTCTTTATAGACGGCGTGCCGCAGGAAGGCGTCGGAAGCTCTTTTGCGCTGAACAATATCCCCGTGAATTTTGCCGACCGCATCGAGGTGTACAAGGGCGTAGTTCCGGTGGGATTCGGCACGGATGCCATCGGCGGGGTTATCAATATCGTTACGAACAAGAAACGCCGCCGCTGGTTTCTGGATGCGTCCTACTCGTACGGTTCGTTCAATACGCATAAGTCCAACGTGCACTTCGGGCAGACCTTCAAGAATGGTTTTACGTACGAAATCAACGCGTTTCAGAACTATTCGGACAATGACTACCGCATCGACTCCCCGGTGGAGGACTTTGAAACGGGCAGGATAGACCGTGACAAGAAGGTGCGCGTACGGCGCTTCAACGATACTTACCACAATGAAGCAGTTATCGGCAAGGTAGGCGTTATCGACAAGAAGTGGGCGGACCGTTTGATGTTCGGTTTCACTTACTCCAATATGTACCAGGATGTACAGACCGGCGTACGGCAGGACATCGTGTACGGGCAGAAACACCGCAAGGGACATTCGCTGATGCCTTCGTTGGAGTATAATAAGCGCAACCTGTTTGCGAAGGGACTGGATGTAGTGCTGACCGTCAACTACAACAAGAACCTGACGACCAATGTGGATACCGCTTCCTATAAATACAACTGGTACGGGGAAAGGAAGCCGCTGAACTCTCCCGGAGAGCAGTCCTACCAGCACTCGCGCGCCGACAACAATAACTGGAACGGTACGTTTACCGCCAACTACCGCCTCGGCAGGGTGCACACGCTGACGTTCAACCACGTGCTGAATGCTTTCAGCCGTTCCAATACTTCATTGCTTGCCAAAGAAGAGCAGTCGGATGCCATTGCCAAAGAGACCCGCAAGAATATCTCCGGCCTCTCTTACCGCCTGATGCCGTCCGAAGACTGGAACTTATCCGTATTCGGCAAGTATTACAACCAGTTTGTCGCCGGACCTGTGGCTACGGATGCCAATCAGAACGACTATGTACGCACCACCCACAACGTACATTCCGTAGGCTATGGAGCGGCGGGCACTTACTTCATCCTGCCGGGACTGCAAGCCAAGCTGTCCTATGAAAAGGCCTACCGTCTGCCCACCATCGAAGAGATGTTCGGCAATGAGGACCTGGAAATGGGCGACATCGGCATCCGGCCGGAGAACAGCGACAACATCAACCTGAACCTGAGCTATAACAAGACTTTCGGCAAACATTCCGTGTACGTGGAAGGCGGCTTTGTCTACCGTAACACCAAAGACTACATCCAGCGCAACATCACCGACCTGAGCGGCGGCAAGTCCGCAGCCACTTACGTCAATTACGGCAAGGTGCTGACGAAAGGATATAACATCTCCGCCCGCTACGGCTTTGGCAGGTGGTTGAGTGTGGGCGGCAACTTCACGCAGATGAACGTGTGCGACAATATGAAGACGTCCATATCCGGCAGTGCGGAGAATATAGCTTATAAGGAACGCATGCCCAACCTGCCTTATATCTTTGCCGATTCCGACGTGACCTTCTACTGGCGCGACCTCTGGAAAAAAGGCAATGCGCTGACCGTCTCTTACGACAACCAGTATTTGCACAGCTTTACCTATTATTCTTCCAAAATCGGTTCGAACAAGGGCGACTACGTGGTTCCGAGCCAGTTCTCCCACAACCTGAGCCTTTCCTACAGTCTCCGTAGCGGACGCTACAACCTCTCGTTCGAGTGCCGGAACTTTACGGACGAGCAACTGTACGACAACTTCAGTCTGCAGAAAGCCGGACGGGCATTCTATGGAAAGGTGCGCGTGTACTTCGGCAATTGAAACCATGAATCAATAACGATTAGTGTAATATAATAAAACAAAACAACATGAAAAAGAATCTTTTATCGGCCGTACTTCTCACTTCTGCGATGGCAGGAACGGCATTGACATCCTGCACGGATACGGAGGTGCCGGGCGGCGGAAACAATAGTGGAACCAAAGGCGATTTCGTAATTGCTTCCTCTGTCACCGCTTCGAGCAATACGACTAACGTATTGCTGACTTCCAAGACTTTGGACGAAGGCTCTGTTTCTACCATCAACAACGGACTCGTCAACGACGGCGCTTCCCAATGGGTGTTCTACAAGAACCGGTATCTCTATGGACTGACTTACAATCAGGGAAGTGCCGGAACCACCCGTTCTTATGTCATGAACTCCAACCACGAAGTGCAGGCGCGTTCGGGAGAGTTTGCAGTGAAGAGATTCACTACCTACGGCATCTACGATAAGTATATCATAACCGCCTCTACCGGCGACGGACCTGCGGAGTATGCCGACGGCAACCTGTATCTGCCTAAAACCTTCCTGCTCTCTTACCTGGATGTAGCGGACGAAACCTTCAACACCAACGATACGAAAAACAAAGCCTACCAGTCCGAGAATTTCCTGGGCAACGGCGAGTTCGTAACATTGGCCGGAATTCAGGAGCATAACAACAAGATATACAGTGCTGCCGTTCCCATGGGGCTGAGCCAGTATGGCGCTGCCGTAGACGGCGGTAAGTATATATTGCCGGGCAATGAGGATTTGGTAAAGACCGAAGACGGCGGTTCCAACAGCAGCTCGTATAAGAAAGGCGAATTGCAGTGGACACAGTATCCCAATGAATGCTGGGTGGCAATCTTTGATGATGCTACGATGACAACGAAGAAACTCATCAGTACGGATAAAATCAGTTATGCCTGCGGCCGTTTCAAATCCCAGTATTACCAGACTATCTGGGAAGCCGGTAACGGTGATATTTACGTATTCTCTCCAAGCTATGCCAAGACGATGAAGGATGCCCGCCAGCAGACAATCTTGCCGGCAGGTGTGGTACGCATCCCCAATGGCCGGGAAGACTTCGACAGCTACTACTGCGACCTGGAGAAACAGAGCGGCGGAAAATCCTTCCTGCGTTGCTGGCATATAGCAGACGACTATTTCCTGTTGCTGATGTACGACCGCCCTCTGACGGAGACGGGCTTTGAAGCCAAAGAACTGGCGGTGTTCAAAGCGGAAAGCAAGAAACTTACCTATGTCACCGGCCTTCCGTCGGCAGACCTGATTTCCGGTTTCGGCAACACGCCGTATACGGAGAACGGTTATGCCTATATGGCTGTGACTACTACCGACGGCCATCCGGCTGTTTACAAGATAGACCCGTCCAGCGCTACTGCTACAAAAGGTGTTACGGTAGAGGCTACGCAGATTACAGGTATCGGCAAGTTGAGCCCTCTTAACTGACTGCAATGAAGAAAGCATTTCGTAAAATACATCTGTGGCTGTCTGTCCCTTTCGGGCTGATTATTACGGTTATCTGCTTTTCGGGAGCTGCGCTGGTATTTGAAGACGAAGTAATGGAGCTGTGCAGGCGCGACCTCTATTATGTGGAAAAGGTAAGCGGCGCTCCGCTTCCCGTGGAATACCTGATAGAGAAAGTCTCCGAAACACTGCCGGACGGTGTTGCTGTTACAGGCATCTCCATCTCTTCCGATGCGGAACGTGCCTGTCGGGTCAGTCTGTCGAAACCGCGGCGTGCATCCGTTTATGTAGACCAATATACCGGTGAGGTAAAAGGCAGGTATGAGCGTGCGCCGTTCTTCCTCACCATGTTTCGCCTGCACCGCTGGCTGCTGGACAGCATGAAGCCGGACGGCGGAATATTCTGGGGCAAGATGGTTGTGGGGGTAAGTACGCTGATGTTCGTGTTCGTACTGGTTTCGGGCATTGTCATCTGGTGGCCCCGCACAAAGAAAGCTCTGAAGAACAGCCTGAAGATTGTCGCCGATAAAGGCCGGCTCCGCTTTTGGCACGATTTGCACGTGGCGGGAGGCATGTATGCACTTATCTTGCTTCTGGCAATGGCGTTGACCGGGCTCACATGGTCTTTCCCCTGGTATCGCGCAGGCTTTTATAGGGTATTCGGAGTAGAGGCCAAACAAGGGACGGGGCATCATGATGCCCCGCAAGCGACTGCCACTTCATATACTTGCTGGCAGCAGGTTTATGAGGAACTGAAAGAACGTAACGACGGCTATAAACAGATTACGGTTTCCAACGGTTCTGCCACCGTATCTTTTGAACGTTTCGGCAATCAGCGGGCTTCCGACCGTTATACCTTTAATCCGGGTAACGGCGAAATCACCGGAACTGCCTTGTATAAGGATGCCGATGCTTCGGGCAAGATACGCGGCTGGATATATTCCGTGCATGTGGGAAGTTGGGGCGGTATGTTCACCCGTGTACTGACATTCATTGCCGCATTGCTGGGCGGAACGCTTCCGCTGACGGGCTATTATCTGTGGATACGGCGTATCGGCCGCAAGGCTAAAGCCGCACCGAACCGATAAGGGCAGCTCTTTGCTCTACCTATAATTTGTATCTCTTTCAGGCCTTACTTTGCCTGCATCCTTTTCTCCGGACTTGGCTAAGATTCCGGCAGATATGTTCCCCGCCGTGAAACAAACCGTTTCCCGGTGGGGAACGACTTGTTCCACGGCGGGGAACGGTTAGTTTCTCCTGAGGAAACTTCCGTTTCCATCAGGGGAAATTATTGTTTTCATCAGGGGAAACCGAAGTTTCTCCTTAATGAAACGTTTGTTGTCTTTTATGCAGGATTGATTATCCTTCTGATTTCAGCCTCTGTTCCGCAGAATGGTCCGTGTGTTTGCAGCTTGATGGTGCACATGGCAGCGGCAAAGCAGCCTGCTTCCCGATAGGATGCGCCTTTGTTCCGCATATACAGATAGCCCACCATATAAGTATCTCCGCATCCGGTGGCATCCACTATCTGCAGGGCGGAGTAGGCGGGAATTTCATGGAACTGTCCTTTGGCATATATCAGCGAACCTTTGTCTCCCAACGTCAGCAGCACTTCTTTCACACCCCAGTCTGCAATGAGCAGGGCGGCTTCGTGAGGCTCTTTGCAGCCGGTAAGGACTTCCATTTCGGTTTCGTTGGCCTTTAAGATATGGATGTGCTTCAGGGCTTCTCTCTTTTCCGGCCAGTCTACGGGCAGCACCTTTTCATTGTCCACCTTGCGCAGGAACCCCTGAACGTCTACCGAAAGCAGGCCTTTGCCCGACAGGTATTTGATAACGTCCAATGAAAAGTCGTCGGCAAGCAGGCTGCCCAGGTGGATAATCCGTGCATTGACGTCCTGCAGGCCTTCCATTGTAAACGGGTCGGCCTTTGCCGTGACGCGTTGCGTACGTTCGTTCTGGTTTTCTCCGTATATGTTTTCAAAGCAGACGGAACGGGCACTGGGCAGAGCCTTTACCTCAATGCCCTCTTTCCGTATGTCTTCCACAACGTTCATCTCCGTGTGGGCAAGGGATGTGACCAATAAAAAGCCGTTCGGGTCGAGATGCTTGATGGCATGCGCAAAGTAAAAGGAAGTGCCGCCCGGCATGTATATCGTGTTCTTGGTGGTAACTATCTTGTCTTGTGTAATATAACCGATGCAGCATAAATCGTGTACACTCATTGTTCCCTATTGTTTTGATTCGTTTATTTGTAATTTTGCTGCAAAGGTAATGAATTATTGAGAAAAACGGTAATACTTTGTCAGTCCAGTATCTTCTTCATGAGTTCGTCATACTTCTTGTCGTCACCTGCCATGACCTTCAGTTGCCGGGTAAGCAGTTTGAGGTGAAGGCTTTCGTCCGCAATCAGTTTTGTCAGCAGCTTGCGGGCAATGTCTGCGGTTGGTGTACTTGCGGTAATTCGTTCCTTCACCGACTTGTAGAACCCGATAGTGGCCACTTCCGAATGCGCGGCGAGGGTGAGCGCTTCGACGGGTGTTTCGCCTATATTGACGTTCTTGCTGTCATACGGTTTGGGAAGTGTACCGCCCAGTGCTACGATGGCGTCCCGTATGTGTGCGTAATGCTTCATTTCCACCAAGGCGATGCCCAGCATCAGTTCGCCGATTTCATCTTCAAAGACGGCTTCCTGCTGGGTATATTGCAGGATAGCGGTAATTTCGGAATACTCCGCATTTTCTATGGCAGGATAGAACCATTCGGGCTGTACGCCGTCATTGGGTTTCATGTCATCGGGCTCCACCCATTCCACATCCTGGTTCGAATACTTTAGCACATCCACCAGGGCATCCGCCATTTTATCCACATAATTAATCATATCAGTTAAGTTTTAGAGTTATGTGGGGGACAACAATCGGTAAAGGCACTTGGTTTGGAGTATTTTAAAATATTCGGGAATGTTTGCAGTATATTCGTGCGATTTAACCGTTTGTGGCGTTTGTTTTGTGCCAATGCCGGCAAGACAATCCTTTTTAATTCTGGGCATATTTATATTCCGTCGGTGTCATTCCCGTTATCTTCTTGAACAGGCAGGTGAAGTGCTGTGAGTTTGCATATCCCAGCTTCCTGGCTGTCATGCCGACCGTATAATTTTTGTTCCGCAACATCTTCTTAGCCATGTCCAGCCGCATCAGTTGAAAGTATTCGTGCATGCTTTTTCCGGTCTCGAACTTGAGCAGGTCGCGGAAATAGCAAGGTGACAAGTGAAGAGCGTCTGCACAATATTCTTCTGTGGGCATCGCACCGCCTTCCAGTCTGCCGGACAAGATGTATCCGCTCAGAAGTGAATGGATTTTGTGCAGAATTATTTTATTGGCTTCGCAACGGGTAATGAACTGGCGTTCGTTGAAACGCGCACAATAATCCAGCAATAGCTCGATATGGCGCGATATCAAAGTTTTGCTATGGCGGTCTATGGCATGCCGAAGTTCTTCTTCGATATTGCGGATGCACTCTGTGATTTTCATCTTTTCGCGCGATGAAAGATGCAGCGACTCGTTCGGTTTGTAGAAAAAGAAGGAATAGTCTCCGATGTGGTTCTCCAATGCAGTGTGCGCCATTAAATCCGGATGAAAAGCCAGCATTCGCCCTTTGGGGGCAAGCATATTGTCTATACCCAGCTTAATGGACTCGCCCGGCGTACGGAATATCAGTGTGGCGTTGGAATAGTCGTAGTATTTGCGTCCGTACATAAGTTTTCCGGCTTCCCCTTCTATCAGGATAATCGTATAGAAATCACATCGGATGGTACGCTGCTCCAGATTGGCTTCGGATAGGTCAACGACACTTACCAGCGGATGCAGCGTCTTGCAGCCCATACAACAGTTACACTGATGTACGGTCTCTATATTCAGTATTTCTTTTTTCATAAGGATAATCTTATCGGTATCCTTTATATTTGCAGCTTTCTGTATTCTCCGGGTGTGTATCCCGTATTCTTCTTGAAGATGCGATTGAAATGCTGCGAATATTGGAATCCCAGTTCATAGGCAATCTGGCTGACCGTTTTTTCCGTTCCTGCAATCATCTCTTTGGCTATGTCAATCATTCTGGTCTGGATGTATTCCTGTGCGCTTTTTCCGGTTTCTTTCTTTATCAGGTCACCGAAGTAGTTGGGTGACAGGAACACTTTGTCGGCGAAGTATTTTACGGAAGGCAGTCCGTCTGTTTGCGGTTTGTCGCTTTGGAAATAATCGTCGAGCAAGGCTTCGAATTTTACCAGTACGCTTTTGTTGCTTTCCGAACGGGTAATGAATTGTCTTTCGTAGAAGCGCATGCAGTAATCCAGCAGCAGTTCGATGTTCCGTGAAATCAGACGTTTGCTGTGCTTGTCGATCGGATGTTGGAGTTCCATTCTTATTTTCTCCAGACAATCTGTGAATATGCTTTTTTCTTCTTCGGATAGGTGCAGGGCTTCGGCCGAGGCGTACGAAAAGAATGAATAATGTTTGATGTCTTGTCCTAAAGAAGTTCCTTTAATCAAGTCGGGGTGAAACAGCAGGCCGTGGGCGTTCGGTCGTACTCCTTGCGGCATGTCCACCTCAACCACCTGTCCCGGGGCAAAGCTGGTGACCGTTCCTTCCTGATAATCGTAAATCTGCCGGCCATAACGGATGTCTCCGCATTTGACGTTTTTCAGGAAAAGGGCATACACCCCGTAGTTCATCGTGAAATGCGTTGGAAATCTGGTGGCTTCCGACAGGTTTACCACACTTACCAGCGGGTGTAGTGTTTCGAGTCCGAAGAGTCGGTTGTATTGGTCTACCGTGTCCAGTTTAATAACTTCTTTCATAAGGTATTGTTCTTTAGTTCTACGCAAATGTAGAGAATAAAAGCATAGGTAGTACACCTCTCCGCACAGAAACAGTAAATAGGTTACAAATGTCCGTAATTCATTCACACGAGCGCTGCTGCCATTCGTTTACATTTGCAGTGTAATCTATGTAATATTCAGAACCATGACACTTGATAATTTTTTAGAATATGTAAAGACACGAAAAGCCCTTGACACGGAAGATATACATCGTTTTATGGATGAAATGAGCAATGAGGCAAGACGCATCACATTCAAACTGAATGCATCTTTCCATGCTCCGGATGAGGTGAGAGCATTGCTCTCCGAACTCTTTGGAAAGCCCGTTCCACCCTCACTGCGGGTGTTTCCGCCGTTTTATACGGATTTCGGAAAGAATATTGAAATCGGTAATGACGTATTTATCAATGCCTGCTGCCATTTTCAGGATCACGGCGGGGTTACATTGGGAGACGGTTGCCAGATAGGGCATAACGTCGTTTTTGCAACCCTCAACCACGGACTTGCTCCCGAAGACCGCCATACGACTTATCCTGCACCTATTATACTTGGCAGGAATGTGTGGGTAGGCTCAAATTCCACCATTCTGCAAGGCGTGACGATTGGTGATAATGCGGTGGTGGCAGCCGGGGCGGTGGTGACAAAAGATGTTCCGGCGGATGCAATCGTAGGGGGAGTGCCGGCTAAGGTTATCAAATATATCCGATAACTCCATTCATCGCCATGATAATGATTTTGGTAATACGGTCTGCTTTAGTTTGTTCTGTTTTTGCAGAATTAACCCAATCAACGAGCGCCTTTTTCTGAACGTTATTATATGCTTCAATCTTTTCCTGTGCGCCCTCTTCATGTTGCATACACAAAAGTAATTCTTCCGTTATCCGGTTCTTTTCAACCTCATGATATAGTAAGCAGAGCATCATACAGATGCTTTTCATGCTTTTTTCTTGAAATAATTTAAAGCAAGTGCTTATAGTTTAAAACTTTGTATTATATTTAAAATTGAATTACATCCGGTAGAGAAATAGGTTTGTCTTTGTTCCGGATGATTATAGGGAAAGAGCAGATAAGAAGTGAAAAAGAAATTAGTGAAAAAGTATGACTCTATAAGAAAGAATTCAATAGATTTGCTTTGAGAAAAATAAGTAAAATGAGGGCTGAATTATGAATATCATAGAACGTATAGACAGACCTTGTGAATATGTAGAAGTGGCACAGACAGCCTTGATTGCCTGCCAATACCTATATTTATGGTTGTTTGCCGGACCGGATGATGCCTATAAGGTATATTCGCTGGCAATCCTGATGGCATTTGAATTTGTTATGGTGCATTCGGGACTTTTTATGGCAGCTATGCCGCTCAAGGCTTCAATACGGCTGTTTATTCCGTTGTATGGGCTTTTTGCATTTGCATTTGGGCATTCAATGCGGGAGGGGGATTATACAATCATTATTCTTTACCTTGCAACTGTGCTCAACAGAATGCGTTTCGCTTTTTTCAATGTCAGTAAATCGGTCAAGCAGCGGGTAGTCAGACAGTCGATGATTGCCTTGGCCGTTTATTTTGTGTTGACGGTATCAGTGGTATGTGCAGAATCTGTCATTCCTTCTTTCAGCTTAGGAGCCGCTTTTTCCGAATCGGCATCCTATACCCGTGAAGTACGTGCCGGAGGATTGTTTGTTGAAAAACCTTATGTACCAATATGTCTCGGATTTCTGTATTACAGTGTACTTTCTTTTTTTAATTTCAAAACTGTATGGCGGGAACGTGCTTTCATTAAAAGAAGATGCACCGGAGGCTATACTGAAGGAGTGACAAATAAGAGACAACAGAAAAATAAATAATTATGAAAAATGCGATTTTAACAATTGTGCTGTCAGGTATGGCACTATTCTTATAATAAAGTGGTTGCTCTTGAAAAGAAAGGCACGAATGATATTTGAAGCGTTGTACAAGTTTGAAGCAGGGATATTGAAAAAATCATTCCGGTACTTCACAGCCCGGAATGAAAGCATAATGTTACAAGAGTTTTATGAATGAGAGATCAGAATATCTTTTTACCTTTTTTACTAATACGTTCTAATTAACACTTTGGTTTCTATCTTACAAATCTACTGTAGGTTTCAATGATAGTATAACAAAGGCTGTGCCAAAAATGGTATAAAAAGATAAGTGGTTTAATATCAGTTATATAATACTGATGGCTTTTGCGCTATTGTGGAAAATTATGCTATAATTCCACATTAATATTCCACAATTCCACATTAAGATGAAAGACTATCGTTTTCTATCTTGTTGATATTTAGTTTTCTATCTTGTAATTCTAATTTTGGCACAGCATTTGTTCGGAATTTTATGTCCTAAGATGTAGACTAACTGAATTATTCCAAGCTTATAGTTGTGTAAAGTTAGTATTGATAATGTTTAAGAGATAGTGTTCTCGTAAAAATGTTGTAGTGTCGTCCCGGTGTTGTGAAACATCGGGACGATATTGTTTTGGTAAGCAGCAGAAAATGAATTGTTATGAGTGTTGGGAATAAAAAGATTCTATCTGAAGTCAGAAAAGTCAGGCAGGTTTCCTCTTTTCGGAATAGCCTCTTACGCTTTCCGGCAAGGGGTAAAAGTCAGCCCATCCGTTATCTCGGACTATTCCGATTATAATGCGTTTCAGGTGCTTTTTCACTTGACCCTAAAAGGATCCTGAATTTGCACCTGGCATACTTCTCAGAAACGCTATATTCTGCTTCACCTCAAACAAATAAAAAAGCTCTAATTCTATTAAGAATCAGAGCTTTTTCTAATTTTTTGCTTTCTTGAGAAGCGGTGCGTACGGAAGATGAACTTTAGTTTTATCCTTCACATACTCAATATCTTAGCAAACTCTTAATTCTTTCTCCCACTAATAACCCCACGCGTGCAATTCTTTGGATTGCTTGGTAGTGCGGTGGTTGTTTGAGTTGGTGCAAAGATAGGTGTTTATTATAGAGTAATAAAATAAAAGAGCCATATTTAACATGAAAATGCAGAGAGTTTTCTTACTTTTGCAATATGTTATACTATAGAAGAAAAATATTATTAGCATTGATTGAAGCATTCGACGGTCATTTGACTGCCAAACAGCTTCAGAAATATTTGTTTCTTTTTACAAGGAAACAAGAGGAAAAAGCATTTGATTTTATTCCTTATTACTATGGTTGTTTTTCATTCCAAGCAAATCAGGATATAATGACATTAGCTAAATTGGGCTACTTAAGTATTATAAAAAGTGAGAATGGCCGTAGAATACAAATTTGTCAACCCAATAATTATTTGATGATGCTTGATATGTTTGAACAGCAAGCTATAAAAGAAATAAAAGAAAAATTTGGTTGTCTATCCCAAAACGAGTTAATCCGTTACACTTATATCAATTATCCTTATTACGCAACAAAAAGTACAATAGCAATTAATTTGCTAAATGAGGAAGAATTAGCAGTAATAGATAAGCAAAAAAGAACCTTTACAGAGCCTCAATTATTCACTATAGGATATGAAGGACGCTCTTTAGAAAAATACATTAATATTCTCCTCGTGAATGATGTACATATTCTCTGTGATGTCCGTAAAAATGCCTGTAGTCAAAAATATGGATTTTCAAAAAGTCAATTAGAGAAAGCATGTACAGGAGTAGGTATAAAATATATCCATATACCGCAACTGGGAATAGAATCAGAACAAAGACAAGATTTAAAATCACAAAAAGATTATGAAATTCTTTTTGAGTCATATGAAAAATCTACCCTAAAAGAAAATTGGGATTATCTTTTATATGTCCGGGAATTGATTGATACAGAGAAACGTGTAGCTTTAACTTGCTTTGAAGAAAGTCACAAACAATGCCACAGAGGAAGAGTCGCGAAATATTTAATGCAACTACCTGATATAACTTACACCCTTAAACATCTATAAAACATGCCTACAACTCGAGTTCTAATTGCTGTAAAAACATACCCTACTCTATCGGAAAAATATGATGAATTAGTTTGCACTGCTGGTTTCTTGGAAGATGGGACTTGGATAAGAATATATCCTATTCCTTTTCGCAAATTAAGCTATGATAAGAGATATAGTAAATGGCAATGGATAGAACTTGATTTAGTTAAAAATACAAGCGATTTTAGGAAAGAAAGTTTTCGTCCTGCAAATATAGATAATGAAATAAAAATAGTAGGAGAAATTGACACAAAGAATGGCTGGGCACAAAGAAAGTCTATTGTTTTGAAGCATGTCCGGTATAATATGGCCGAACTTATTGAAGAAGCTAAAAATCCTCAAATCGGAACATCATTAGCTGTATTTAAACCTCAAAGAATTGTTGATTTTGTTTGGGAAGAATCTTCAAGAGAATGGAATAAACAAAAATTAGATGCTGTATATGCCAATCAAGCCCAACAGAGTTTATTTGATGTAGAAGAAACTAAAAGAATATTCAAAGTAGCTAAAAAACTGCCTTATGAGTTTTCATATAGGTTTATATCAGAAGATGGTAAAGAACGAAAACTCATGATTGAAGATTGGGAATTAGGGATGCTTTATTGGAATTGCCTTGCTGCTGCTAATGGAAATGAACAAGTTGCCTGTGAAAAAGTGAAGCAGAAATATTTCACAGAATGGTGTAAAAAAGATATATACTTTTTCTTAGGAACAACCAAGAAATTTCATAATGTAGGTACTAATCCTTTTATTATTATTGGAACATTTTATCCACCGAAGAATCCACAGCTGACTTTGACCTTCAAAATGGACTAAAACACACATTAGCCACATTGGAAATATTAAAACATATGATATAATCTAATAAAGCAAAAGATTAAGTATGGACTAACTTTCGCCACTACTATTGCATTTTGATTTATTATACTGTAATACAGGTTTTTATAACAAATAATTTTAAAAAGGGTAACGATTTAGCAACGTGCTATCTACCTTAGTTTACTCGGCATTGCAACATTTCAATTAACTCTACGCAAATGTTTCATGAAAACAAAATGAAGTAATTATTGATTGTCAGTCTAAAATATTTTTTGTTAAGCAATCTTGTTTTCTGTATTCTTGTGGCGTGACTCCTTTTATTTTTTTTAAAATCCGATTAAAATGTGGAACATCATTAAATCCTACTGCAAAACAGATTTCTGAAATCTGCTTTTGCGAGCGTTTTAGAAGTTCGCAAGCTGTATTCAAGCGATACAGGGTAACAAATTGTGAGAATGTCATTCCTTTGCAGCGTTTGAAGTATGAGCAAAACGCAGAACGGTTCATACCCACTTCAGTGGAAATATCATCTAAAGAAATGGTATGAACATAATGAGCCATCACATAGGCACAAATTTGCTGCATACGTCTTACATCACGCTCTATATTTATAGGTTTACCTGCAAGAGTATGGTCGGATGAAGTGAATATGACAGGTAATAAGCGGAACATTTCGCATAATCGCCCCAATTCGTCCATATCGTTCATTTGCGATAATATTTTGCGAATGATACGAGAACTTTCCAATCCATACTTTAATGCATTAACAGGAAATTTAAGACCTGCTAAGCGGTTTCGCAATTCGGGAAATATCTCCATGCACCTCACTACAAGGGAGTGGCTGAAAGCAACCATCAAGTAATGAATACACCCGTCATTGTCTGCCGATAAAGGCGTATATTCCCAATAATGATGCATGGATGGTGGTATTAATGCCACATCTCCTGCCGAAAAAGATTGTAACGTATCACCTGCCATCCGTGTTCCATATCCATGTAATACATAATATAACTCCCATGCATCGTGCTGATGCAATTTGGCTTCTATATGAGTATCAACTCGTTGGTCTATAAAGAAGAAGGAGTGATTTTCTACTTCGGGCAATTCATAAGGAATAATTATTTCTTCCATAATTACATATAAATTAGTTCAATGCAAATATACGACAATTATATAAGATTGTACCACAAATATTCAACAATAAATAGCCATAACTTTGCTGCCGAAAACAACAAGTATAACTATTAAAATGTATTGTTATGGATTTCTATCAAGTATTAGAGAAAAGAAGAACCATTCGAGACTTTTCCGATAAGGAAGTAACGGATGAAGTGTTGGAAAAAGTATTATCGGTAGCCTTTAAAGCTCCGACCAACGACCATATGCGACAGTTTGAGTTCATTGTCGTGAGAGGGCAGGAAAACATTGCCCGACTTATATCGCCAGTGGCAGAAAATACCAAAAACATTCAACAGACTGGACTTGAAGCTGCCGCAGGCGTAATGGACAAAGACGGATATGCTATGTTTGTTGATGCGTTACCCAAACAACAACGTATGCTTATGCAAAGTAATTGTCTTGTTCTACCGTTTTTCCGACAAAAAGATTGTCCTCTATGTCACCCGACAGACCAAAGTTCACTCAATTATTTCGCTTCGGCATGGGCGGCAGTAGAAAACATCTTACTGGCAGCAACCGCAGAAGGATTGGCGTGTGCGTTCCGTATTCCCATCGGCAACGAACCGGAATATGTAAAACACCTCGTTAATGCTCCCGAAGAATACGAGTTTACTTGTTTTCTTGCCATCGGCTATGCAGCGGAGAATGCACATATCTGCAAACAGAAAGAAATTCGGATAGAGGATAGAATACATCGTAATATTTGGTAATCTCAAAAATGAAAGGACATATCCTGATATTGACAGCCAATATTTTATTCGGCATTAGTATGCCTATTTTTAAATACCTTTTAACATCTAATGTTCCTCCGGAAGCAATCACCATCATGCGGGCGACTTTCGCCTGCATGATGTTTTGGCTTGTATCTTTTTTCATGCCAAAGGAAAAAGTATTGCCGAAAGATTTGATAACACTTCTCGTTTGTGCCCTTTGTGGGGTTGGTATTAATCAATGGCTGTTTGTCGTAGGACTAAAAAGTTCTTCGCCCGTCAATGCGTCAATCATCGCCACAACTGTACCGATTTTTGTATTACTGCTTGCTGCCATCATACTCAAAGAGCCGATTACCACGAAGAAATCATTTGGAGTTTTTATGGGGTTAAGCGGTGGTCTATTACTTGTATTCAGTTCTACACATACGGTAAATTCCACGAATAGTTTGAGAGGTGATATTTTTGATTATCAACAATTTGATGTATTGTATTTATTTGGTATTATCCAAACCGCTATCTCTACGTTATTCGTCAGTTACAATAATGAAATGGATGTTTCTATTTTCGGCACTGACCTTGGCTCCGTTCTGCATCAAATGCGTACAATATGTTCCTACTTTCCATAAAGAAACATTCAATATAACGGAGTTGTATGCTCTCTTCTACTTGTTGTTTGGAGCCACGTTTGTAGCGTTTATGTTAATTCCTATGTTTTTGAAACATATTCGTCCAACTACAGTCAGCATGTACAATTATATACAACCTATTATAGCTTCTGTGATTGCAATCCTAATTGGACAAGATGTATTCTCAATACAAAAGCTATTATCTGCGCTGTTAGTGTTTACGGGTGTTTTTTGTGTAACACAAAGCAAAAAACAAAAGAAACTAAACTGATATTTATTCGTCAAACGGCAAATGTGGAAAAACTTAATTATTATATACACTTAATTTATATTTATGTTAAAGCATTTATTAGAACAGAGATTTTTTCGACTATTATCGGAATACTCGCAACGTAAAGTTTCTGCATCCGAATTGGCAGAGGCTATTGAACAACTGGCTATACATTTAGCTGATTTTAGTTTCAACGAACAGGATTATAGTGTTTTATTGCGTTATTTTTCCTTTGGTTTGCATCGGCTTAAATCGTATCGTGTACGGTTTGAGCAAGAAAAAAATGCCCTATTTGCATTTGATTGATGAAGCAATAGGATTACTAAATAATGAAATGCGCATTGTCAAATGGCGTATTAAATACCCTGAACAATTTCAGCAACACACAAATAAGCTATTTCTTTCTCCTCTCCATTTAGCAGACAAGACAAGCCTTATCAATATAATGGAAATTATCAACGGTTTATTTCTTTCCCAACGAATAATATATCAGAATGGTAAGCCTGTTCACCTGACAGATTTAGGTAAAGCCTTTGAATGGATCTTTAATATAAAATTGGGCGATTATCACCAAAAGTATATGGATGTCATCAAGCGAAAGCCAGCTAAACTAACGGAGTTCCTTAACGAATTGGCAAACCTTATCCGAAAAGAACACGAAAATAGAGGGTATAGATAATCAGGTATTTAGTATCAATTTATACGGGGTAGCGTATACTACCCTGTAATTTGTTTGCTTTCCTTTTCTGAACTTTGCTTCATCAATCGATTGGTAATCATTAGTGTATAACCTGAAAAATGAAGCAATATGTATGTAGATAATTACGAGTTTAAAGACTGGATGCAGAAACTTCTTGATAAACTGAATGAAGTAGGCAAAGATGTAAAGTCATTGCAGACCAATCCCGAAGTAATGCCGAATGACAAACTTTTGGATAATCAGGATTTATGCCTGTTGTTCAAAGTCAGTACCCGAACATTACAGAGATTGAGAGGCAAGAAACTGCTGCCTTTTATGATGATTAGCGGAAAAGCCTATTATCGGGCTTCCGATGTGCGTGAATTCATAAAGGAACGGTTCGACGTCGGTACGCTTCGAAAGTTCGAGGAAGAACACGGAAGCGAATAAGTAAGAGTGAAATTCATCCCGAAGCTGTACACGTGGCAGTTCCGGGATGTTTTTTTCTTTTGGTAAGTATGTATTTACTTTTCTGCCGATATTACCCCCTCTTCCTTATAAGATGCTTCAAACTGTTTGGTAAGCGCAATAATCTGCTGGTTCGTCTTTACCAGTTCAACAGTGTATTGTTCCAGTTTGTAAAGCAAAGCAAGTGCTTTCTTTTCCGCAAAATTGGAATGAAGTTCTTTCACCGTTTGGTTATACAGTATGCCTATGCTCCTGAATTGTGAAAACAGTCGGGAGAGCTGGATGTAATAATCAACTTTGCTTTTATCAATCCTCAGCACCTTAAACGATTTCCCGAAAATACAGTTCTTAATAAAATGCGCTTTTACCTTGTACCCTGACTGGTCGTAAAAGGCTAAGAACTTGGCGTTCTCCACATCGTCCAAATTAAGAGAATAGCGGTGTGTTCGTGGGGCAAGTTTAGGCTTGCACCCACCTTTGTTAAATGGCTTCTTTTTCTGTTCCATAATTATAATTATTTACTGGTTTTACGACTTCGGAGTAAAACCAACCACATTAAAAGGTGGCAAGGTTTTGAGGCACAAAAAGCGAAGCGCGGACCTCAAAACACAACTTGCTGTTATCATGTGATAACAAAAATCTTCCCTATGGTCAGATTGCAAAAGCAAGCGGTTTGGCTTCCTCCTATATCTGTTTATTGGTTACAAAATTACAGACAGCAATTTACCCCTGAAATATGCCCTATTACGCCAAGTTGGGACACAAACGGACAAAGTAACCCCATTTTTAAAAGCATTTGTTTTTACCCTTTTCTTTGCTGAAAATTGATTGAATGGTGGCAATATATAAGGCAGTCAAACAAGGTTTGAATATGGCTTTAAACCATGTTTGAGAACCGTTTAGAAATATGCAACACTGCTATAAAATAGGCTTGTTCCTTTTCAATCAGTATCAGAAATCAATCAAGTTATTTATAAACTATTAAAATTTGAAGGCATGGAAAAAGAAAAACAATCATTACAGGAAACAGTAAGCAAGGAACGGGAAAACTATAAATCGGTGTTCCTTAAAAAACGGTCGGTTTGTAACCGTCAAAGCGTGTACATAAGTGGAGAGATACAAAAACGTATCACGCAGATTGTAGGAGTGATTACGGGCAAACAGGTAAGCATCGGAAATTTCATTGATAACGTACTGGAAGAACATTTAAGTACACACAATGATGTTCTTTCGGCTCTCTATTGGGAAGAAATGCAGAAAGGGATATTCAACCAGCCAAAAGAGAAAGACGTATGAATATCGTAACTATTGAGGAACAGACTTTTAAACAAGTATGTGGGCGGTTCTCCGGTTTCGTCAGTCAGGTAGAACGGATTTGCAGAGAGAATACCCACCAGTCGAACAAATGGCTGTCAGGTCGTGAAGTGTGCGCTCTGCTCGGTATCAGCATACGAAGTTTGCAGAACTACCGGGACAGCGGCAAACTGGGTTACTCCCAAATCGGTAATAAACTGTACTATAAATCTGCCGATATTGAAAGACTGATTGTAGAATGTACGATAAACGATGTTTTAGGAAAGAAAAACAGCTATATATCAACCAACAAATAAGCATCGCCTTATGAAAAGAAAACAAGATGTCAATTTAGAAGCAAACCAATCGTTCACCCTACCGGCTATTGTCGGTACATGGGAAAGTCTAAATATTCATCCTACGGTAATGATATACCAAAGTGGGAAAAAATATCTCCTTTCGATGCTCCATGTATCGGATAACGGACAGGCACAACCAGCCACTTACGAGATACAGAAAGAAGATATCCGTTACTTCATCGTTTCAGCCTTTAAACGGCTTTATATCGGCTATGACAGGGTAAAAGACAGTCTTTCCATTTCTTATTATGGCGAGTATTTGCGTAACTGACAGGTGATATATGTCAATCATTCAAACCAATTATAAATTAATAAAACGATATGGCAATATGGAACTGATAAACAGCAATAGTGAGATAATTAAGGATTTCTTTCAGTCTATGGAAAGAATGTTAGACAGTATCAGCCGACTGGCAAAGGAAAGCAGACCACATTTGAACGGTGAAAAGTTTCTAAGCAACCGGGAAGCATCCAAATATTTGAAAGTAAGCATCCGCACGCTGCAAGAATGGAGAGATACGGGCGTTATCCCGTACATTCAGATAAAAGGCAAAATCATCTACCGTCAAAGCGATATAGAACGTCTTTTGCAGACTTACTACAACAAGGAACGGCAGGAATGACCTATCGTCCTAAAAACACACACATTTTTTCCGAAACTGACTAAGAACATTAACTCTATCAGTGTAGTATTCAGTCTGTGCAAGCCTTTGGAAGAAAATACAACCCGGAGCGTAGCGCAGGTGTGGAGATTTTCTTTCAAACCCGTAGGGCTTGGGCTTGCACGGACGGACTACGGAGCTTACCTTTGTTAATGTTTTATTCAGCTTTGGAAAAAGTATTATAATTCTTTCTGCAACTTTCCAAACTTTGTCATTAAGGCTTTCTCACCAAAGTTTTCAAACTCAACTTTTACTATCTCTTCTCTGCCTGACTTTGAGATGTCTTTAATTAATCCTCTTCCAAATTTTTCATGTATTACATAATCACCAATAGCTAATATACACTCTTGATTTCTGTAAGACATATTAGAGGCTGTATTGGGAAGTCTTTCTTGCAAATTGGTTATTTTTGAGGTGAGGTCTTTTAACATTTCTGTCACATAGGTAATTTCAGGAGATAAATGTAAATTAGCCTCTAATGTAGCAGCAGAAACTCCTAATAAAGATACTAAAGAATTAATATTGGTTTCTTTAGCAGAGTATGTTGATTTTATATTTGCAGCTATAATATCTATCCCATCTTGAACTTCGTCTATTCTTAAAGAACTAGAATATTCACAATCTCTAAATCCTTGTATATCAAAAATACGACTGGTTAAATCATCCTTGATTAAGCAAACGGGTAAATTGAATGCCTGTCTTATCCCTAATTCATATAACACGTTGGGGTTTTTGGAACTCAAATCACAAATACACATTTCAGCACTTAAAAGATGTTGAACTATATCTAATACAATAAAATTAGTCTCCTCAATTTCATCTGCTCGTATTGCTTCGAATCCAGCTTTTTCAATTGCAGGTCTTAGAAGATACTGATAAACTCTATTGAAATGTCCAATAGAATAACCCTCTGCATCGGATATAGGCATAATAACAAAACACTTCATATTACTTCTTTTGAGACAAAGTTAATAATAAAAAACTATTTTCCTATAAAACTTTGTTCTACATTCACCATATCACGCATAATAGAGCTATCTAAAACCTTTGCATAATGCTGTGTCATTCTGATATTGGAATGTCCCAAAATCTTAGATACATTTTCCATTGATACATCATTGGCGAGAAAAACTACAGTAGCCGCAGTATGTCTTGCAACATGAGTAGTTAGCCGTTTGGCTATACCGCATACATCAGCAATTTCTTTCAGATAAGCATTCATGCGCTGATTACTGATTACGGGCAAAAGTACACCTTTCTTTATACACTCTGCATTATCTTCATATTTCCTCAATATCCTTTGAGGAATAGTCAAGACAGGAATATTACACATTTGATTGGTTTTCTGTCGTGCCTTGCGTATCCATAAAGCACCGTTATTGTCTTTTATCAGGTGTTCACGGCTTAACTGCTGCACATCAACGAAAGCAAGTGCCGTGAAACAGCAAAAGACAAAAATGTCCCTTACCTGTTCCAGTCGTTTGATAGCAAATTCCTTATTCATTAAAATATCCAGTTCTTCACGTGAGAGAAATTCTACATTTACTTCTTCCTGCTTGAAGTGGATGCCGTAAAACGGATCTTTCTTTATCCAGTCGTTAGTCAAAGCAATACGGACAACCTTTTTCAAGTTCTTCAAATGTTTCAATGCGGAATTGTTTTGGCAATGTTTCTCTGTTTTCAGCCAAAAATCAAAGTCACGGATAAATTGCCCGTCCAGTTCTGCTAACATTATATCATCGCGGTGGTAACAACTGCGGATATATTCTTTTAGGCGGTTTATGGAAGTATCAAACTTGGTAACTGTGCTTTCCGTATATTCTTTGCCAATCAAGGCACGACATTTTTCGTTATGCTCTGCATACACTTCCAGCAAGCTGCGCTGTACCTTGTCCCGTCCGTAGAAACAATCCTTTATTATATCGGCTGTTATTGGCTTGTTGTCTATTTCCAGTTCACGGTGTATCTGTAATACTTTGGCACGAACCGTATTGATATAGTGGTTCAGTTCTGTGGCTATACGGTCTTTTCCTTTGGAACATTCCTTTTTCTGATTCCATAAATCTATGGGAATACTCCGTTTTATCATAACTTCGGCTACTCGCTTGTTTACGGTGATGCGCATACAAATAGGAGCTTCACCGTTTTTCAAGAGTTTCGCTTTCTTGATGATGAACAATACGCTTAGTGTGTTTCTTTTCACTGCTCCCATAATTCTTTGTTTTTTAAGTGATACAAAATTAGTTTGCTACACTCAAAAACCAGCTACGCAAAAAGCTGACAATCAAAGACAAATGCGTCAATTCGTGGGAGCAAAAACGGTTTTCAAAAAGTCCCACGGATAAGCCACGTGAGAATTACCTAAAACTACTGTTTTTTGCCGAAGCGTAGAAAAAGAAAAAGCTCTGAAATCCTTGAATTTCAGAGCTTTGCTTTAATTTACTATTTGCTTTCGCGGTGCGTACGGGGCAGTAACATATCTACTTACTGACACATAGTGATACATACAGGTACATTGATTGTCTTGTGATGCAAGAATGTTTGTTGCCTGTTGTTTCATTGGGTATCACAATATGCCACAGAATTGAGACCCAGATTGAGACCCGTGTTTTCAATATGACTACTCGTCATATCAAAGCAGATCCCACGTCATATTCTATCAAATCACTATATGACGGCTCGTCATATTTTTATGCAGAGGAACGATTCTTGAAAAAATCTTGTCGAACAATAGAATTAGAATATGAACAAGAAAGAATTGTGCAATGCTCTTGCAGAGAAAACAGGGCTGACTAAAACAGAAGCTCAAAAAGCCTTTAATGCTGTTATTGAAATCGTAGCCAATGAAATGAAAAAGAATGGCAGAATCACCCTTATCGGTTTCGGTTCGTTCTCTGTCAAACAGAAAGCTGCGAGGAAAGGGATGAATCCGACTTCTTTCGCCCCGATTGATATTCCTGCTAAAAAGGTTGTAAACTTTAAGCCCAGTATCTATCTGAATCACCTCTTAAACGTTAAGAAAAGAGGGAGAAAAAGGAAAGGCGAAAATAATATCAGCTTATAGCATACTTGTAATTATATCGTTGAGCATATCTTCGGCTCTCTGGTCATAATCCCGATTAGACAAATGGCTTTCAAGTTCATCAAAGCCGTTTGTCTTTTCGATTATAGACAGCAATGTCCTTAAATCATAAAAATCGGTCTTCTTGCGCTGAATGTTAGCGGTATTAATGTATCTGTCAAACTTAGAGGAAAACAGGTATATAGGAGACATTACACAAATTCCGTTTATAGAAGATGCAAACTTTGTATTGGCGCAATCATAATCTATCAGTATGTCAGTCTCAATCTTGACTTTCTCCAGTTCTAAGGAAACCATATAGTCGGAACTGTCCTCTACGCTAATCCCGAATTTGCCACCCACCTGTTTAACGAACCTGCCCCTTTCCTTATTGGCAAACGAAGTCCAAAAATCGAGGTCATTATCAGATCTGTTTCTCCAAAACGGAATGGAGTAATACCTACACAGCAAGTCTATTGCCGTTCCACCGATAAGGTATAAGCCATATCGGGTGGCGGTTTTTACAATCTCCGTATCGTATGGAGTGTATTGTTGGAATAGTGGTAGTGTATTGCTCATTGATTGATAAGGTCAGGGTTAATAAGCAGGTAACCGTCCAAGTCTTGGCTCTCGTCCGTATATAGGTAATCTCCTATAATATCCCATACCAAACCCGAACCTACAACCGATTGGAACAGGCTTGACAAATTATAGACATCTTCCAATGTAAGCCTGCAATCTTCTTTCCCTACAAACAGCAATTTACATTGCTCGTTAGGTTCTATTTTGATTAGATTTTTCGTGATTGAACGGATAATCTCGTTAGTCAGATTAGTATAATCAAGCGACAGGATACAATTACTCTCCTTGCTTATTATCTTGAATTTGAATATTTTCCTTTGCATGGGATTTTTTGCAACAAAGGTAGGTTGGTGGTTACGACAGAATTAGACGTAGGTACAGAAAAAAGAGCCACTGCTCCATAATTGGAATAATGGCTCTATGGATATGAGTTACTATGGCTTATTCATCTAAATTATCAAAACTTGAATATCCTCCATTAAATTTTAAAAGTACATCTCCTCTATTTCCATTACGATTTTTAGCAACAATTATTTCTGCCTTACCATGTAAATCATTGCCATTTATATCATTATAAATTCTATAATATTCTGGACGATGGATAAAACAAATCATGTCTGCATCCTGCTCAATGGCATCACAACGTAAATCTCTTAATTGAGGACGTATACCATCTATTTCCTCCCGACTTTCTCTACGATATACTGGACTGAATACTATAATCGGGATATTCAAGTCTTTAGCCAATGCTTTTAATCTACGTATAATATAAGCCATTTCCTCATTTCTATCTGAGAATAGAAGTCCTGAGTTCATTAATTGTAGATAATCAACAATAATCAGTTTTATTTGAAAATCACTAACCAATCGGATTGCTTGTTGGGATAATTCGTGTATGGACAAAGAGGGAGAGTCATCAAGGTAAATAGGAGCAATATCCATTTGCTTTCCAGCATCTTCAAGTCTGCGTTTTTCTTCTTCGTTTAAAGTATCCGTATAACCATTGTCGTAAACCTTTATTTTCGCTCCATCCACTTTGCTTAATACCATACGTAATCTGTTTATAGCTTGATTACTTGACATTTCAAGAGAAAAGAAAGCCGTAGGTATTCTATTCTTTACTGCTATTTCTTTTAATAAAGACATTCCAAAGGCTGACTTTCCCATTGCAGGACGAGCAGCAATAACAATCAAGTCGCCATTGTTCCACCCATTTGTTATTTTATCCAATTCAGGAAATCCCGATTTTATATTCGGTTTTTTAGTTCCCTCTAATCCATTTCTTCCAAAGCATTTCATATTTTCTAATTTTTATGATTAATACATTGCAAAGTTATTACCTGACCTGCGACATTTTTTGACGTAGGTTTTGTTTATTTACAAAAACAACCGCTACAATTTTTCATAATCATAGCGGTTGGTATAGAGAAATTATTTCTTATTTTTCAAGAAACTCAAATCGGGTTCATGGTAACGGCTTGATTTTAGTATCTTACCGTCTTCACGATAAATCGGTTTCCCATTTTCGTCCAATTTGCTCATATTGCTTTCATGCACCGCATCGAAGATACGCTCAAACTCGTCCTGCAATCCGTGAGAGACAACTGTTCCCAACAAGGTGTAAGCTATATCAGCTAATTCTTTGGCTACCGCTTGCAGCCGTTCATCCTCTGTATCTCCTGTGATTGCGTATTCTTCTGCATATTCATCAACTTCTTCTTTCATCACACGCATACGAAGTTCATGCAAATCTTGGGGGATGCGCAAAGTTGGCTTTTCATTTATGTACAAGCCAAAAGACCGATGAAATTCTTCCAATTGTTTGAGCTGCTTTTTCATACCCTAATTTATTTGTATTATGTTAGTGATAGGATTAGGTGTTGATTCCGTAATTTCCACATTACCGTCTATATCAATCGTTCCGATAACAGATTGGCTTGTGCTATATTGAAAACCTGCAAAATACAATAAATCAGAACCGTCCATTGTATAAATGGAACGAAAATCAATGCCTTTGCTTGACAAGTCCAATTCCTTGATACTGTAGTCCTCTAATACTATAATATCCAATTTATCCACAGATTTTCGTGCATATAAAGCATTTGTTGTGACATAAGTGGAACGATCGGTGGCAAAAAATCCATTCAAATTAGCTGAAACTTCTGTCAATGTCCTTGTTGCAAGTATATATTCGTATGTGCGTCCATAAACATTTATCAGCATCGTAGCCCTACGTTCGTTCCATTTCACTTGTATATCGTTGGGCTGTGATATTCCCCAGTAATCAAGAAACTCCGTTTCTGCCATAATTTGACTTTGGAGTTCTTGTTTCTCACTCAACTTGCTAACTACAAGTTTGTAAGAATCATATTCTCCACTCACAGCCGTGAGATATAAATCCTCGTTGTCGTGAGAAACAAAAGCGTTTCCGTATTCTGTTTGGGGGATAAAATTAGAAATGATAAACTGCTGCGTACCGTATGATGGACGGATATACCTGTAATCGTAGAAGCACACTCCTTTATTATTCACAACAAATTGAGCTGGGGGTACTGAAGCTCGCGCATACATTTCCAATCTCAAATTTGTAACATCTTGTGTATGGATTTTATATAAAGATGATCCCGTGTAGTTGTCTGTAACATAGATATTTTCTTTATTGTCTGTTGCTGCATTCTCTCCATTCAGCCCTATACCTAAATCATATATAGCTTCCGTTGTTTTATTAATAAGATAAGAGTATCCTCCATATGGCATTTCATCTGGAAGCAAATTTCCATCTTCGTCAAATGAAGGTTTATAATTTATAGGTGTTTCTGTACTCACCATAACATATGTTGCATTGATATTCCATATCTTAGGATTACCGCTTATTCTAACCGTATCACCCTTATCGTCAATCCATGATAATTCCATGTCTCTACCGTCTTTCTTAATCTGTCGATATTGGGCAGCAGAAGAACGGGTGTTAGTTCCACTTGTATAGATATACTTTGCATCTTTGATATTCAGCCCTACAATATCACCATGTTGGAGCAGTTGGGGCAGTTCATCATCATTACTGCAAGATACAAGAAAAAAGGCTGTACAAGCAGCCAATAAATACTTCAATTTCATAATGCTATTTCTTAACTTTATTAATAATCCTATCTGATAATCCTTTCAATCCTACTTCATTTAAGTTTTTCAACTTTGCTTCTTTCCCTATCAGAAGAGGGTGTTTAGGATAGCCTTTCGTGGTAGCTCCGTAGGCTTTGAAATGATAGCTTCCACTGAACAGGCTGATTATACCTTGTATGTTCTTATCTTCGTTTCCGAATAACAAATCAGACAAGTACGTCCGTTTTGCATCATCAATAACCGCACCCCAAGCGCACCACACATCTGCCCGTTCAATGGTGGACAATAGTTCTTCTATGGCTGTAAGATTGCGCAAATGGATTTCCATGCTATAAGTATTGTCCGTATCCATGTTGTTCGGATTGGTCGCTCTTTGGGGATAGACATTCAGCATATACCATGCTCCATATTCACCGCTTCTTTTTGCGTAGTCCTGCACCCTCCTAAGTGTCGGGTCAAGGAAGTTTGGCATTGCCATACTGGGATTAATACCGATGCAAATCAATACATTCCGTTTATCCGTATCGAATTGCTCCCCTAACACGTAGCGAACATCTGTAAGTTCACAGTCATATTTTCTACGATATTCAGCTGAAATGTCATAGTCATACACCCAACCGCCTTTTACTAATTTCTTACCCATAATCTTATGTCTTTTTATGTATGCTTATTATTACTAAGCACAAAGATAAATCTTTTTTTCAACTTTACAACCTTGAAAACAGGGTTTTATGAAGTCAAAGGTCGATTTATTCGTCATTAATAAGGTTCGGGAGAAACGAAAGGAACTTGGCATATCGCAGCGTGGACTGGCTGCGATATTGGAATGTTCACCCAGTTTCATAGGACAGGTGGAGAGCGATAAATTTGACATAAAGTACAGCGTACACCAAGTTTTCCTTATCGCACAATTTTTCGATTGTTCCCCTGCCGATTTCTTTCCTCCTATCAATTTTGACATATAAGCCTGTTTTTTCCGCAAAGGTAAGATTAGGGGTACGTCAGTTTAAGTCGGTGGTCTAATATCTTTCATTCCTGCTGAGAAAATGGCAAAAAAATACCGTTACATTGCTGCAACGGCTCATGCAAATAATCTGGCAATAATTCATTTATAATTGGATAACATCTTTTGTATTCTGTTCTTTATACTTTCCCTCAATGACAACGGAGACAACACCTCTATATGTTCTCCATAACTCATTATCCTATTCTCCAATTCGGGATTGATTATCAGATGCAGGGTGATAACATCACCCTCTATTACCTGTGAGGAATGGATTGGCAACGAATGGAGATAGGGCAACATGGAAGGAGAGACCTTCAACCTGACTTCTTCTATCGGGGCAGTCGGATTGTTGTCGGGTTCATAGACAAGCCCATACACATCATCAAAGCGTTGTGCTGTTTCTTCCAATGCAGGTTCTCGTTGGAACACATCGTCTGTTATTGTAAGATTGTGTATTCTGTCCAACCCGAATGTACGGAATGATTTCAACTTATCCACAAAGGCAAACAAATACCACATACCCTCAAACTCTTTCAGCAAGTAGGGACAGACGGTATAGTCTTTGGTTTCTCCCGACTGGTAATTATAATGGGAAAAGCGGACAACCGTCTGATTTTGGATAGCCCTCAACAGCCACCCGATATGTTCCACTCCCTTTGCACGGGGATCGGGGCTGACAGCAAGATATTGCAGCAGCCTGTTTTTGTCCCTCATGGTAGAGAGGGCAATATCCGAGCTTTCCGCCAATCCTATAAAATACAGTAACTTGTCTAATTCCAATGTACTGTCAGTCTGTGCAAAGTAGCCGTTCCTCTTTTCATCATATATGATTTCAATGTCGAAGTTGCTGCGTATCTCTGCCAAGTCTCTTTGGAAAGTCCTTTCTCCAACTTCCACGTCATATTGCTTCATGTATTCAAGCAGGATATGTTTGCTCGGATAGTCATTCCGCAATATTCTGCGGATTATCAGATAATGTCTGCGTATGGTGTTCTTTGTAGGCATACTATTTCTTTCTCTTGCTTGCTTCTTTTGCGTCTCTTACGGTTTTTCCAATAGAAGATAAGAATTTTTTCACTACTTGGTTTTGTTCATTTTTACCTTCATGATTAAGCAACGCTTCGGATAAACCCTGTATGGTTTGCAACTTACTTAATCGTGCTTCATCAGCTTTACGCCCCCATTCATTAAACTTGTTCCGATAGGTGGTTACTGTACTTATCGGACAGCCTATTACCGCAGCAATAAACTTATCTGTATCATCCATTGACATATCAATGCCAACAGCATCAAGTAAGTTTTTCAATATAAACACTCCGTCTATGGTGTTGAAGTCGGGATAACCAACTTTGGACAGTAATATCAAAAGATTATAAGAATAGTCTCGGACACACTCTTCCCAGCGTTTAATATCAAAGGCACACTTTACATTTATTTTATCGGAAAGGGAGTCCAAACGGGAAACAACCGTTTCAAGTTGTATTGTATATTTCTTTAAGGATGATATTTTTATACAATCCAAATCTTTGTTTCGCTTCTTGCCCTCTCCATTAATTTCGGTGTATAATTTCTTAAAAAACTGTTCATCTTGGAATAGTTCCACTATGTTTGTTTCCGATTTCATGTAGTCAAACCTGTCTGTGTGATACTTTTCCCTTAGATACTGTTCATGCGCCAACCGATACGTATTGGTTGTTGTCTCGTCATAGTCGGAGAAATCTTCCTTATACGTTACCCCGTTATAAGTAAACTCATTTGCAGTCAAGTCGTGCATCATTTCAGGATTAAACACGATTTTTCCTTCAAACATATTATTGTCGGGATAATATATACGATTATTCTTAAAGAACACCTCTAATGCATTCCTCAACCTAACCTCCGTCTTTTCCTTATAATGCTCATTTAGGGACAATTCGTTTGTAACAATATCGCATATTATTTCAGTAGAGGATTCTGCAACAAAGATAAACTCCTCTATACTCTTTCTGTACTTCAATTCTTTATCGTTCATCATTTTTAGATATTTGTTTATTATACATTAGCTCGGAAAAAAGTATGCTTGCTTAATGCAATCGCATTCTCTTCCTTGGATATTCTGATATACTTCATAAAACTGGTTTCCGTGCTGTGTCCCGTTATCTGCATGATAGACAAGCTCGGTATTCCTGCCCTGTAAGCATTGGTAGCGAAACTTCTTCGGGCTGTATGACTGGTTACCATGTCGCACTTCTCATGGGTAATCTCATGCTTAATTCCACCCGATGTCTCGACCACGGAGACAAAGTTAGTAATTCCTGCCTTACGGCACAATTTTTTTAATATTCTGTTCGTACTTTGGTTGGACTGCACGGCAGGCGGTTGGTTTCCATACTTGCGGAAAATGGCTTCCACCTTAGGGTGCATGGGTATTACTACAAGCGTATTGGTCTTTTGGGTTACAATCGTCAGCAGTTTGTTGTCAAAGTCCAAGTGTTTCTGCTGTAAGCGTGCTATATCGGAATAGCGCAACCCTGTATAGCTTGAGACAATGAAGCTGTCCCTTACACAAGATTCACCCTCGTTGAGTTCAAGATTGTAGAGGTTATCCAATTCTTTCTCCGTCAGATAGACCGTTTCCACATTTTCCTTATACACTTTGAACTCCTTGCGCTTAAAGTCGTCATTGGCGGTATAGTTGTTCTCGTAGGCATACCGCAACATAGCCTTTATGCTCTTGACGAATTTTCCAATCGCATTCGGCTTGTATTTTCCACGGGAATGGCTGGCTTCATTCATGAATTTCACAAAGTCATTGTAGAAGTTCACAGTTACACCGTCCAATCTCAACTTTATCCGTCTGTTGGCACAATACTGCTTTACGATTTTCAGAGTTGAAGCATAGCTCTGTATTGTACCTGCTGCCAGTCTTCCCCCTTTGCTGTTCAGTATAGTTCCGTCCTTACAGAGGGAAATGTAATATTCCATGAAACTGATGAAGTCTGCAAACATCCGCTTTTCCTTTGTAGCTTGGTTCAATTCTTCACGCAATTTTGTACGCACGGCATCCACACTAGGATAGATTTCGTGCAATTTCATTTCCTCCAACACCTTGATTAGGGCATTGGTGGTTTTCTCAATCTCTTTGTTGATATTGCGTAATATCAGTTGCAGCCGTATATTCCCTTTCAAGTCGGGATTCCGTTTGCTGTCCTCTATGGCACACCCCATTTCCTTGTCCCAATGTCTGGGCTGTATCTTGTACTCGACAGGCAGATAGAATGTCAGTCTTTCACCATGCAGATTCATCCGTAGTCTGATTGTGGAAATCGGCTTCGTGGCATTCTTCAGGGAGAATCTGATTACATCTTTACAATAGAAAAATTCTTTCTTAGACATAGCAATACTTTTTTATTCTATCATTTTTTCTTTCAAGAATCGTTCCTCTCAATATCATGTACATTTGCTGTTTTCAAGTGATTTAGTACTGATTGGAATCGCATAATATGACGGCTTGTCATATTTCGTGACAAGGCTTTCATATACAGTGAGTGTCAATCATTTGGTTAATTACCACACACTTCCAATACCATATCTTTAGCCTTACAAGATCATACTTTTGCTTTCCAGTTTTTCCCTGATTTCTTCGATAATGCTATTGGCATTCGTGGACTGTTTATTCCAAGCATGAGCCATTGATTTTACTTTGTTCATTGCCCGTCCCAACGCACATCGTGAATTTGGTCCATACAGTCTCCTGTCTTTTATATCCTGCTCTATTGTCTTTAAGTTGAATTTATGAAAACAGAGTGTACAGAACAAGGTATAGTCGGTAAAACCATTAATAAGTGATGTATCAGCAGCCTTGCTATTGGCAGAGGGAGTGAATATGCAATCAAACTGTTCCAATAGGATATTCGGATTGCCACGCATGACATTGTAGTATGATGTATCGGATATTTTCAGCTTTTTCATAATCATCCTTTTCGTTTCCATTTTCAGTTCAAACCTCGTTTTCTTTTGATAATATTTCAGAATTTCTGTCGGGTTGCTCACCATTTTCAGAAATGGCTTGTTCTTGCCTGTGAGGATTTCCACTTCTTTGTTGTAGATGTTCAGCTCCTCTTGGCAATCTCTTGTCTTTACATCTTTCTTGAAACAGATACTTTCTCCCATATAACGCTTCCAGTTATATCTGCGATAGTCGCCTGTGCATAGGTTCAGTGTATTCAGTATGGATTCTGTGAGTTCCATATCCACATCTTTTGTAACGTGGAGTTTATTGAAAGAACAATCCTCAATAATGGCTTCCACATTAAGTTTGCAGATGCCCAACTTCTCTATGTTCCGTAATGCTTGCGGAAAGGTGTCCTCTGATATAAGTAGGGGATAATCTTCCAACAGCAATTTGGAGGAGAACTCTATGGTCATTCTCTTGGACTGCCTGTTGGCATGGATATAGAGGGAGAATGGCACAAGCCCACGATTGTTTTGATTGGCTTGTGAGTTAAACTCTATAATTGACAATTCTCCTGTCTCCATATCAAGTGTATGCTTGAAAATATGCTCTTTACCCTTAATCAATGAGATGTTATCACTACTTGTACAGAATCTTACTGTATCAAACTGTAATTTGCTGCTATTAATTGTTTTTCTCATTTTTTGTTCTGTTTTTAGATTGCAGATAATCAGAACATCATTTGCAATCGGGTTAATATTTTATTGTGCTAATCACGTTATCAAGGTGGATACAAAGAACCGACTTGGTAGGTTTCATAGACACGGGGCAACCACCTTGATATTAATTGCCCCGTGCTCCTGTGCTTAATACGGTAGTATATTCTGTTCGTCAACCAACCGTAGAGCGAGCATTATATCGCTGTAAGAGAACTGCATATCAACCATTTTTAAGGCAATGGTGGCAATGCTCTTACGGTGTCCCACAAACTCACAATTCTTGAGATAATTAAGATGTGGATAAACATCGGCTAGTACCCTGTTTTGCAACAAATGGAACTTTATTTGTTCGGCTTCTGCCTCTCCGTCAAATTCAGGATAAAGCGTAACCCGTACACCCGTTTCACGCAAATCCTGTATCACGTTAGGATGATATAATGCAATACCAAACTTACCCTCATGCCCAGTAGCCAGCCACGTACGATGTGGATCTATGATTGACATAACCAACGCATCAACAGGGGATGTTACCACGCCAATATGTTTTGCCCCATTGATTCTCTGCATACCAAAGAGAGTGGGTAGAATTGCTATAGCGTATCCCTCGCTTAATTCTTTTGCGAGAGAACAATACTTGTCACCATACGGAACAGATTCGTATTCCACATGGGAGTTCTGTTTTTTGGTATGTTGGATAAGTGCATCCCCGTCTCCGTCACGGACAATCATTCCTGTGTCGGGGTTAAAGAGTATCATCCTTACATCACGAATTTTCCCGTTCTTGCTTTTGAATACCAAGATTGCTGCATAATCCCCTTTATAGCAACACCTCGTATCAATTCTGACTTCAAATGAAGCCAAAAGAGAATCAACCACTTCTTTAGGGAAATAAGAACGCAGGAATTTAGCTAATGTGCTTTTACTGTATTCTTCTAAAAAGCGATATACTCGCTCTCTGGTTATGAAGTCCATAACCCGCATTTGGCGTTTTATCATATTTGAAAAATTTAAAATTGGTATTTGTTGTTATCTACATTATTAATAGGTATCAGGGCTTTTCTAATGCTCGCTTCCGATATTAGAACCCTTCTCCCTGCTTTGTGGGCTGTCAGAAGTCCAGCCCTGATGTACCTATTTATAGAACTTCGTGAGACATGCAGAATGTCGCAAGCTTCGGATATGGTATAATACTTGACCGTTGTCTTCCTTCTGACTTCCGCTTGCAGATTCCTCACGCCCGTCCTTAATTCATCCAACGGTTGCTCCAACTTCGAGAGAAGTTCCGAACCATTAATAATGGTAATGTTTTGATTCTTATTCATTTTTTATTAATTTTGTCGATTAATACCTCAACCACTCAACCAACGCAATTCACTCACCGCTGCAAGCATGTGCATTGCTTGTGATTTCGATTGCAAAATTACAAGAAACGAATAATACAATTCCTAAGTAAGTATCTGATAAACAGATGGATAATATCTATAAAAACAATATAGTATATCTGCAAGAAATCATACTTTTATCAATATGTTTATTACAGGGAGTTGATATACAATCTGTTATGAATTGGACAAAAAATGAGGTCATAGAGCCGAAAAAATGGTTCAAAAAAACGGCTTGGTAGTAGATTTGATAAGATATTTCAAGGGGATTCATAGCCAAAACAGACCTCAACCGACTGCCGACTTTTGATGAAAGAAAGAAAAAGTAACGGGTAGAACGTTTCGGGAGACCAATGGGGAGACCAACTTTACTAGCGTGAATGAATAATGGGGTGATAAGAGTTGGTATTCTGCCGACATTCTATAATAATGTATAGAACAAAAACGGTGTAGCCCACAGTACAATACGCATACTGTGGGCTACACCGTTGGTCTCCCTGTCGGTATCAATCGGGGGGCTATGAAAAAGTTATTGGGATATTTCGTCAATTCCAGAACACAGTGATTTGTGGGAAAAGACTATTTGCAGACAGGAATATAATAAGAGGGTGGTTTGCAGCAAACTGCAATGTATCAGAATGCGTCACGGTGTGTCATCAGATTGGTCTCCCGATTGAGACCTCAAGAAAAAAGCCCTTGAAAGTGATTGACTTTCAAGGGCTTTAGAGTGTTGTTGCGGTGCGTACGGGACTCGAACCCGTGACCCCATGCGTGACAGGCATGTATTCTAACCAACTGAACTAACGCACCATCATTTCATTTTATCGTTGCTATCTCTCTCGATTGCGGTTGCAAAGGTAGGTATTTTTTTTGAATCTGCAATAGCTGTGATAAACTTTTTTTCAAGGCTTCTTGTCTGTGTTTACTTTTTGTTCTCATATTTAGGAAGTTGTAAAAAATAAGAGATGTAATGTTTAACAAATATTTAGAATTGCTCTTTGCAGCTTGTTTATGTCCTGTTTATATGTTATTTAGTATGCGATTAGACGTCCATATATAGAGAAAACGAAACAATTTTCGCTAACTTTTAAACTTCTTGTTTGAAAAGTTCGTTATTTTGCAATAAATCGTTATTTTTGCGAACTCAAGACAAGAATATTGCAATTAGAGAACAATAAAAATAGAGTTTAGGATGATGAAAACTGCGAAGCTGTTACTTCACTGTCCCGATCAGCCGGGAATTTTGGCAGAAGTAACAGATTTTATAACGGTAAACAAAGGTAATATTATCTATTTGGATCAATATGTAGACCATGTGGAGAATATTTTTTTCATGCGTATCGAGTGGGAATTGGAAAGCTTTCTGGTTCCTCAAGAGAAGATAGAGGACTATTTTGAAACATTGTATGCGCAGAAGTACGGAATGAGTTTTCGCCTTTATTTTTCGGATGTCAAACCGCGTATGGCTATTTTCGTGTCGAAGATGTCGCACTGTCTGTTCGATCTGCTGGCGCGCTATACGGCAGGTGAATGGAATGTGGAGATACCTCTTATAATAAGCAATCATCCAGATTTGCAGCATGTAGCAGAACGCTTCGGCATACCTTTTCATCTGTTTCCTATTACTAAGGAGACAAAAGAAGAGCAGGAAAAGAAAGAAATGGAACTGCTTGCCAAGCACAAGGTGAACTTCATTGTACTGGCACGTTATATGCAGGTCATTTCCGAGAAAATGATAGACGCTTATCCCAACCGCATCATCAATATTCATCACTCTTTCCTTCCGGCATTTGTAGGGGCGAAGCCCTACCATGCAGCATTCGAGCGTGGTGTGAAGATTATAGGAGCTACCAGCCACTACGTTACTACGGAATTGGATGCAGGGCCTATCATCGAGCAGGATGTGGTGCGTATCACTCATAAAGATACTGTGCAGGATCTGGTGAACAAAGGCAAGGATTTGGAGAAAATCGTCCTCTCTCGTGCCGTTCAGAAGCATATCGAGCGTAAGGTGTTGGCGTATAAAAATAAGACAGTAATATTTAATTAGTAGTTGATGAAGGTTGCAGTTGTCAAATATAATGCAGGTAACATCCGTTCAGTTGATTGTGCCTTGAGGCGTTTGGGTGTTGAGGCGGAGATTACGGCCGATGAAGCTGTGTTACGGGCTGCGGATAAAGTTATTTTTCCAGGAGTGGGTGAGGCGAAGACCACCATGGACTTCCTGAATGCCGGTGGAATGGGCCGGTTGATAAAGGAACTGCGTCAGCCTGTGTTGGGTATCTGTTTGGGTATGCAGTTGATGTGCCGCCATTCGGAGGAAGGAGATGTGGACTGTCTCGGTATTTTTGACGTTGACGTGAAACGCTTTGTTTCGCAAAAGCATGAGGATAAAGTACCCCACATGGGCTGGAATACGATTTCGCAGACCAGTAGCAGTCTCTTCAAAGGCTTTGCGAAAGAAGAATTTGTTTATTTCGTACATAGTTTTTATGTTCCGGTTAACGATTGTACGGCTGCCGTAACGGATTATATACTTCCGTTCAGTGCTGCTTTGCATAAGGATAATTACTATGCCACCCAGTTTCATCCCGAAAAAAGTGGAAGTGTGGGCGAACGTATCTTGCAGAACTTTTTGGACTTATAGTGAAAGAATCCGATATTTGATAATTCGTAATAAATTGAAATGATAGAGTTAATTCCCGCTATTGACATCATCGACGGAAAGTGCGTACGCCTCTCCCAGGGTGATTATGACAGCAAGAAAGTGTATAATGAGAACCCCGTAGAAGTAGCTAAGGAACTTGAAGCGCATGGTATCCGACGCCTTCATGTGGTAGACCTCGACGGAGCCGTTTCCCACCATGTGGTAAATTACCGCACGCTGGAGCAGATAGCTTCCCGTACTTCTTTGGTTATAGATTTCGGTGGCGGGGTGAAGAGCGATGAAGATTTGGTCATTGCATTTGAAAGCGGTGCACAGATGGTGACGGGCGGTAGCATTGCCGTAAAGAATCCCGAACGTTTCTGTCACTGGTTGCAAACATACGGCTCGGAGAGAATAATTCTCGGAGCTGATGTAAAAGATCATAAGATTGCCGTCAACGGTTGGAAGGATGAGAGTGCTTGCGAATTGTTCCCGTTTTTGGAAGATTATGTCGGGAAAGGTGTTCGTAAAGTCATCTGTACCGACATCAATTGCGACGGTATGCTGCAAGGTCCTTCCATATCTCTGTATAAAGAGATGTTGGAAGCGCATCCCGACCTTTACCTTATAGCCAGTGGCGGAGTGAGTTGTGCCGAGGATATTCGCCAACTGGAAGCAACGGGTATACCTGCCGTTATTTTCGGTAAGGCATTGTATGAAGGGCGTATAACTTTTAAAGAACTGGAAGCGTTTATGATATAAATTTGCGTAACATTGCATTCATTATTGTTGCTCAACGTAAATCAAGTCATAAATCCAAAATCATAAATAAAAGAAGAGTGTTAGCAAAGAGAATCATCCCCTGTCTTGACATCAAAGACGGACAGACCGTAAAAGGGACTAATTTTGTAAACCTGCGTCATGCAGGCGATCCGGTTGAACTGGCGCGTGCTTATAGTGAGCAGGGGGCCGATGAGTTGGTCTTTCTGGATATTACCGCCAGTTTTGAGGGGCGCAAGACATTTGCCGAACTGGTGAAGCGTATTTCCGCCAACATCAGCATACCTTTCACCGTAGGTGGCGGAATCCATGAACTGAGTGATGTAGACCGGCTTCTGAATGCCGGCGCGGACAAAATATCCGTCAATTCCTCGGCTATTCGCCGTCCCGGACTGATTGACGAGATAGCCAAGCATTTCGGTTCGCAGGTTTGTGTATTGGCTGTTGATGCCAAGCAGACGGAAAAGGGTTGGTGGTGTTATCTCAACGGCGGACGTGTGGAGACCGACAAAGAACTCTTTGCCTGGACAAAGGAAGCGCAGGAGCGCGGTGCGGGCGAGGTGCTTTTTACCAGTATGAGCCATGACGGCGTAAAGACCGGATATGCCAACGAAGCCCTTGCCGCTCTTGCCGACAGACTTTCCATACCTGTTATCGCATCGGGCGGAGCAGGCGTGAAAGAGCACTTCCGTGATGTCTTTCTGGAAGGAAAAGCAGATGCCGCCTTGGCCGCCAGCGTTTTTCATTTCGGAGAAATTAAAATTCCCGATTTAAAATCGTATCTTTGCGCCCAAGGAGTCGCAATGAGAAGATGATAAGGAGTTATAAGTTATGGGTTATAAGTTATTCGCTGCTGCACGAAGCACGGATGAAAACGACTCATAACAATAACTCACAACAAAATAACTCATAACTTATAACTTAAAAAGATGTTGGACTTTGATAAAATGAACGGACTCGTTCCGGCAATTATACAGGATGCTGACACGGCCAAGGTGCTTATGTTAGGTTTTATGAACCGGGAAGCATATGATAAGACGGTAGAAACGGGTAAAGTAACATTCTTTAGCCGTACCAAGAACCGTCTTTGGACAAAAGGTGAGGAGAGCGGCAATTTCCTGAACGTGGTTTCCATGAAAGAGGATTGCGACAAGGATACTTTGCTGATTCAGGTACATCCTGTCGGTCCGGTTTGTCATACGGGTACGGATACTTGCTGGGGAGAGAAGAACGAACAGCCCGTTATGTTCCTGAAACTTCTTCAGGACTTTATCGACAAGCGTCATGCTGAAATGCCGGAAGGCTCTTACACAACCAGCCTGTTCCGGTCGGGTGTCAATAAAATGGCGCAGAAGGTAGGTGAAGAAGCAGTTGAAACTGTTATTGAAGCATGCAACGGTACCGACGAGCGTCTGATATACGAGGGAGCCGATTTACTGTATCATCTTATCGTATTGCTGACCTCTAAAGGTTATCGCATAGAAGATTTGGCACGTGAGCTGGAAGAACGTCACAGTGCGGATTGGAAGAAACACTAAGTTGTTATGGATGAAGTGCTGATACGATATAAAGATGTGGAGATACACCAGCAAGAGCTGTGTGTGTTGAACGATGTAAACTTGGAGTTACATAAGGGAGAGTTTGTCTACCTCATCGGTAAAGTCGGTTCGGGTAAGACGAGTTTGCTCAAAACCTTTTACGGTGAACTGGATGTGGCGGCGGGCGATGCCGAGGTGTTGGGATATGATATGTTGCATATCAAGCGCAAGCATATTCCGCAGTTGCGTCGTAAGTTGGGTATCGTATTTCAGGATTTCCAGTTGCTCACCGACCGTACGGTGTATGACAATCTTGAGTTCGTGCTCCGTGCCACCGGGTGGAAGAATAAGGGAGAGATAAAAGACCGTATCAACGAAGTATTGCAATTGGTGGGTATGAGCAATAAAGGTTATAAATACCCCAATGAATTGTCGGGAGGCGAACAACAGCGTATCGTGATAGCTCGTGCCGTACTAAACTCTCCGGAAGTAATTCTTGCCGATGAGCCAACCGGAAATCTGGATGTGGAGACGGGATTTGCCATAACCCAGCTTTTACATAGTATCAGTGAGGCGGGTTCGCTGGTTATTATGACTACGCACAATATGCAGTTGCTTTGGGAATATCCGGGGCGCGTATACCGTTGTGCCGACCATTTGATAACGGACGTAACGGAGCAGTATTCCGTTGTGTCGTCAATAGAAGAGAAATAAACAAGATTATATAACATTTTAATACAGAAACGAAAATGAAAGTTTTAAAGTTTGGAGGTACTTCAGTAGGTTCGGCTCAGCGAATGAAGGAAGTGGCCAAATTGATTACCGATGGTGAACGTAAGATTGTGGTTCTCTCTGCCATGTCGGGTACCACAAACACATTGGTTGAGATTTCGGACTATCTGTACAAGAAGAATCCGGAAGGTGCTAACGAGATTATCAACAGACTGGAAACGAAATATCGCCAGCACATTGATGAACTTTATGCCACTCCCGAATATAAGCAGAAAGGTCTGGAACTTATCAAATCTCATTTCGACTATATCCGTTCTTACACCAAAGACCTTTTTACGCTGTTCGAGGAGAAGGTAGTGCTGGCGCAGGGTGAGTTGATTTCTACCGCCATGATGAATTACTATCTGCAGGAATGTGGTGTGAAGTCGGTTTTGCTTCCGGCTTTAGAATATATGCGTACGGACAAGAATGCTGAACCTGATCCTGTTTACATCAAAGAAAAACTCCAGGTTCAGCTTGAGTTGCATCCCAATGCCGACATTTATATCACACAAGGTTTTATCTGCCGCAACGCCTATGGCGAGGTAGACAATCTGCAACGTGGCGGCAGCGATTATACCGCTTCTCTGATAGGTGCGGCTGTCAATGCTTCCGAAATCCAGATTTGGACGGACATCGACGGTATGCACAACAACGACCCGCGTATTGTGGACAAGACTTCTCCCGTGCGCCATCTTCATTTTGAAGAAGCAGCCGAGCTGGCATACTTCGGTGCAAAAATCCTGCACCCTACCTGTATCCAGCCTGCTAAGTATGCTAACATCCCCGTGCGCCTGCTCAATACAATGGATCCTACGGCTCCGGGTACACTCATCTCCAACGATACGGAGAAAGGCAAAATCAAGGCTGTAGCTGCAAAGGATAATATCACAGCTATCAAAATCAAGTCCAGCCGTATGTTGCTTGCTCATGGTTTCTTGCGTAAAGTGTTTGAAATCTTTGAAAGTTACCAGACTTCTATCGACATGATTTGTACGTCCGAAGTAGGCGTATCCGTTTCTATCGACAATACCAAGCATCTCAACGAGATTCTGGACGATTTGAAGAAATACGGTACAGTGACGGTGGACAAGGACATGTGTATCATCTGCGTGGTAGGCGACCTCGAATGGGAGAACGTCGGCTTTGAAGCCAAAGCGCTCGATGCCATGCGCGACATACCGGTACGTATGATTTCTTTTGGCGGCAGTAACTATAACATTTCTTTCCTTATCCGCGAATGTGATAAGAAACAGGCTTTGCAGTCGCTCAGCGATGCGCTGTTCAACGAGTAATAAAAGAAAACAGTAGATATGAGCGCTTTTACCTTCTTGATAAAAGCGCTCTTTTTAACTAAACGAAGATATAACCCATAATAATTATATGAAAGGAACATTTCCTATTGACAAATTCCGCGAATTGCGTACCCCGTTTTATTATTACGACACGAAGGTGCTGCGCGATACCCTTTCCTGCATCCGTACTGAAGCGTCACGATACGATAACTATTCGGTGCATTATGCGGTGAAGGCCAATGCCAATCCTAAGGTTCTGACTATTATCCGTGAGAGCGGGTTGGGAGCGGACTGTGTGAGTGGCGGTGAAATCCGTGCGGCAATCAAGGCTGGTTTCCCAGCCGACAAGATTGTGTTTGCCGGAGTGGGTAAGGCAGATTGGGAGATAAATCTTGGATTGGATTATAATATCTTCTGCTTTAATGTAGAGTCCATACCCGAACTGGAAATTATCAACGAACTGGCCGCAGCCAAAGGCAAGGTAGCCAATGTTGCTTTCCGTATCAACCCCAATGTAGGCGCGCATACGCATGCCAACATCACTACCGGATTGGCGGAAAACAAGTTCGGTATCAGTATGGAAGATATGGACCATGTGATAGACGTGGCGCAGGAGATGAAAAATGTCAAGTTCATCGGGCTGCATTTCCACATCGGTTCGCAGATATTGGATATGGGCGATTTTGTGGCTTTGTGTAATCGTGTCAACGAATTGTTGGACAAACTCGAAGCCCGTCAGATACGTATCGAACACGTTAATGTGGGCGGTGGACTCGGCATTGATTACGGACATCCCAACCGTCAGCCTGTACCCGATTTCAAAAGCTATTTCGAAACCTACGATAACTGCCTGAAACTCCGTTCCTATCAGACACTTCATTTTGAATTGGGGCGTTCGGTAGTGGGGCAGTGCGGTTCGCTTATTGCAAAGGTTTTGTATGTAAAGCAAGGTACTAATAAGCAGTTTGCCATTCTCGATGCAGGTATGACGGATTTGATTCGTCCCGCACTCTACCAGGCATTCCATAAGATAGAGAACATCACTTCCGATGCTCCACAGCAAACCTATGATGTAGTGGGGCCTATCTGCGAATCATCCGATGTCTTTGGCAAGGCTGTCGATTTGAACGGTGTGAAGCGTGGCGACCTTATAGCCCTTCGCTCTGCCGGAGCTTATGGTGAAATCATGGCTTCAGGTTATAACTGCCGTGAGTTGCCGCAAGGTTATACATCGGACGAACTGGTATAAGTGCAGTACAAGATTTGAATGATTTATCAAGCACGGGAACATCCTTTTTGTTTCTGTGCTTGTTTTTTATAGCTACCTGATTTTTTTGTTGTATTTTTACAGCATTAATATCTGATATAAATCCATTATGAAACACAAGTCGATTTTCTTTTCACTTAGCCTGATATTTAGTTCGTTTTGTCTTTCAGCGCAGGAATTGCCGAAAGAAGTGGTCTGGCAAGAGATAGAGGGAGTTAATGTACCGATTCCGCCTCAGACGCATCCCCGTTTGTATGTTCGCTCATCCGATTTACCCGCGTTGAAGGAACGCCTGAAAACTCCTCAGGCACAGCAGACACTTTCTCTTATGAAAGAGCTGAGCAAAGACCGCACTCCGGCCGAAGAAGCTGCCGTTACAAACCGCGGTTTCCGCTATTATTACGAGATGCGCGGCGTTACATCGCGGGTGCAGTTGCAAGCCCTTGACTATCTGTTGGAAGGTGACAAACGTTTGGCACGCCGTGCCATTACAGCCATGCTCGATACGTTGCAGCGTGCCTCTTTCGGCACTCGTTCCGACTTGTCGCGGGCCAGCGGAGCCATGCTGATAACGGGGGCTATGGTATATGACTGGTGCTACGACCTGATGAAGAGTTCCGAGAAGCAGGCTTATATCAAAGAATTTATCCGTCTGGCAAAGAGTATGGAATGCGGTTATCCGCCACGCAATAACCAACCCATAGCGGGGCATCCGTCAGAGTGGATGATTATGCGCGATATGCTGTCGGCAGGCATTGCCATTTATGATGAATATCCCGATATGTACAATCATGTCATTACCATGCTCTATCGTGATTATATCCCGGCACGCAACTATTTTTACGAAGGGCAGAACTATCACCAGGGCACGAATTATGTACATGTCCGCTTTGCCTGTGACCTCTTTCCTTTATGGATTCTGGATAAGATGGGAGCCGGTAGCATTTACAGCTCTTCGGCGAGGTTCGTACTCTACGACATTATCTACCGCCGGCGTCCCGACGGAGTGTTGATGCCTGCGGGCGATGATTATCCGCAGAACCGTCCCGCATTGCTTACCATGCCAACGCCTATGTTCTTGGCTTCCAGCTATTATAAAGACGAGTACCTGGCTTATGAATTCGAGCGTAATCCCCGGTTGGACAAGTCGGGCAACGAGTCCATGAACCATTGTTTGATATACGAACTGTTGTGGCGTGACTACACCCTGAAAGGCAAGGCCCCCGACCACCTTCCTTTGACACGTTATTCCGGTACTCCCTACGGCTGGATGATTGCCCGTACCGGTTGGGATGCCAACTGCGTGATTGCCGAGATGAAAATTAATGAGCAATTCGTGGGTAACCACCAGCACATGGACGGCGGCAGTTTCCAGATTTACCACAAAGGGCCTTTGGCTATCGATGCCGGTGCTTATAGCGGTAGTTCGGGCGGTTATAACAGTCCCAACAACAAAAATTACTTCAAACGCACCATTGCCCATAATTCATTGCTGGTGTACGATCCTGACGAAAAGTTCGGCTGTTGGAACTATGGCGGGGGTGGAAAGACACGGTTTGCAACCAATGATGGCGGGCAGCGTATGTGCGGCGAAGGTTGGAAAACCTGCAATTCGCTCGACAGCCTTTTGTCCGAGGAATATACGGTAGGTAAAGTGTTGGCTCATGGATTTGGTCCTGACGCGCAGGCTCCCGATTATTCTTATTTGAAGGGGGATATAACACAAGCCTATACCCGGAAAGTGAAAGAGGCGAAACGTTCTTTTGTATTCCTTAACCTGAAGTCCGAAACCGTGCCTGCCGCACTTATTGTATATGATAAAGTATCGGCTTCCAATCCCGATTTCCGCAAATACTGGTTGCTGCATAGCATCGAAGAACCCACGCTTGAAGGTAATACTTTCACCGTGCGGCGCACCAAAGACGGTGATAGCGGTATGCTGCACAACACCGTCCTTTTACCTCAGGCGGATAATCTTCGTATCGATAAGGTTGGCGGTCCCGGCAAAGAAAACTGGGTATTCGGCACTAACTATCCCAACGATGCCGTAGCCCCTTATCTTGACAATGCCAACGAGCGCGGAGCCTGGCGGGTAGAAGTTTCACCCGTTGCCCCTGCCGTTACCGATAACTTCCTGAATGTGATACAGGTTGCCGATAACCGATGCAATCGGTTGAACGCAGTGCAGCGTATTGAGGATGACCGGATAGTAGGTGTTCAGTTAGCCGATCGTGTCGTTACTTTTGCCAGGAGCAGCGAACCGCTGCAGAAAGATTTTACCCTTACAGTTAACGGTACGGGTACATATAAATTTGTCATTACCGACCTTAAAGCAGGAAACTGGCAAGTAAAGAAGGACGGTCGCATCTTTATTCCGTTGACCGAGGTGCAGGCTTCCGATGGAGTGCTTGCTTTTGAGGGGAGTGCCGGTAGTTATGAATTTTGTAGGTAATAATTTTAAATAAACAATAGAGCAGGTATTTAACTTGTTCTATTGTTTCTGTTATTTGCACTGTTGATAAAATAATGTAGTTATGAAACAATACGAAGCTGTCATAGAAACCTTAGATAAGTTGGGTGGAGTCGCAACTTTAGGAGAGCTGAACAGAGAAGTTTTTAAAATAAGCGACTGTGAATGGAAAACAAAAACTCCATTTGCCAGTATCCGCCGCATTGTGCAACAGACTAAGGGGATCTATAAGATAAAGCCCGGATTATATGGACTTGAGAAGTATAGAAAACAAATAGAAGATAGGGGGATTATTGTAGAAACCGAGAAGAACAAAGATTCAAATGATGTTATAATGTTCAACCATACTTACTATCAAGGTATTCTATTAATAATAGGGAAGTTCCGTAACATGCAGACTTTCGTACCCAAACAAGATAAAAACAAGAAATTCTACGATGGGCACAAGTTACACGAACTTTCTACTCTTGCAGAACAGCCGCCTTATTCCTATCCTCAACTGATAAAGCGCAGTGCTACTATTGATACGATATGGTTTAACGGACGCAATATGCCTCATTCATTTTTTGAGATAGAGCATTCTACGGACATCCAGAACTCTTTGCTGAAATTCAACGACCTGCAAGATTTCTATGTAAGAATGGCTATTGTTGCCGATATAAAACGCAAACCGGAATTTGAAGCTAAGATGCGTTTTCATGCTTTCGATGATTTACGATTGAACAAACGTGTGTCATTTTTAAGTTATGATGCCCTTGTTAAGCAATACGAAATGGAGCAGGAAAAACAATCATTTGAATTTATCCTTTAGATTTGCAAATACTTGCTTTTCTTTATTTCGTAATAAAATTAAAGATATTGCTCTTTTGGATAATATGGGACTATTGCCTGCACAAGAGGACTTTGCTTGCGGTTATGATTTACCCTTTTAATGAACATCCAAGAGTTCTTTGTTACGGTTGTTTTGGGTTTGAAAATATAGGTCTGTATAAAATAGTGCTCCCCGCACTTCACAGTGCAGGGAAGACACAGCAAACAAACAAATATTTCCGATTTTAAATAAAGAGGTATTCTTATCGGACGTTTTTGTTTTAGGTATTTAGAGTACTCTTAATATTTTGGAAATGGCAGTAGGATGTGGAATATGTGTCTGAAATCTTTTTTATCCATAATAAAAATGCTGTTTATTTATTTTTGTACATTAGATGAAAAACACCTGAAGATTATTTCGAAAAGAGGTTGTTATATACTTCACTCTTGGACACAACGTATTGTGAATGCGTGATTCCTTGCATTTATGGATGCTGGTGGAGTATAGCCAACTGCGAAACCTAAATAATACGATGATGTATTTCCGCTGTATGCACTACTGCTCCAATAATAACCTCCTGCACCGGTACGGTACTGTTTTTTGTCAGCAGCATGCCAGTAACCGGAGGCAGGAAAACGAGTTACAC